>CETQ01137125.1_pt1 | contig 277213 bp, 244 predicted proteins | sample 531261 | NCBI WGS metagenome assembly CETQ01 (sample SAMEA2622376, study PRJEB7988) | marine metagenome | biome: marine biome (ENVO:00000447); feature: surface water layer (ENVO:00002042); material: "saline water (ENVO:00002010), including plankton (ENVO:xxxxxxxx)" | depth 5 m
AAAGTCGTTTACAGAAAGCAGAGTGCTATCAAACTGTGGGACACCAGTGGCCCGCAGGCGCTTTTTTATTTATGGCATCACCACGGATCAGGCTGCATTTTCAGCGCTGTTCACAGGTTTTACCACAAACAACAGATCACCCTGGTTAACCTGCTGACCGTCACTGTTCATAATCCGTGTGACTTTGAACTTCTGGTCTGCCGGGTAGAGTTCCGTACCACTGCGGTTGAATTGCTTCAGCGTCAGTGGGGTAAACATCTTCATGGCTTCCATCAGACATAAGGTCTGTTCGACACCGATAATATCACCTTCTTTGACGAACGGTGGTTCGCTCGGTGACGAGGAGCCATAGAAAATGCTGGTGGACGGTGACAGAACTTTCAGTTCATCAGAGCCTTCGATTTTCAGTGCGCTGGCATCCACAGCATTGGCGCTCATATCCGCCGCTTCTTCAATATCTTTGATCAGCGCATCAACGTCGATGCGATCAAGGAATTGCGGCAGATAAGTGGTGTCGTACACGCCATCCACAAAGACTTTATCATCCAGCACGCGTTTCAGCAGCGGAATATTGGTGCACACACCGGTAATGCGTACCCGGTCGAGATATTCACGCAGCTTCTTAATAGTGTCATTACGGTCTTTGCCGTAGCAGATAATCTGCACCACCATGCTGTCGTAGAAAGGCGATACCTGTTTGCCCGGTGCGGCCATAGCAATCAGTTCGATATGCTTCTCTTGCGGTAATACACAGTCGCGGATCAGGCCAGGCGTTGGTACAAATTCAACGTTGTCGCCTTTACGCACGGCTTTTTCTGCGTTAACCCGGACTTCAATGGCGTAGCCTTTGGAGACAGGTTTCATTTTGGCAATGCTGCCGCCTTCGGCAATATCGAACTGTGTACTGACGATATCGACACCGGATACGCGTTCGGTTACCGGGTGTTCTACCTGCAGACGGGTATTCATTTCCATGAAATAGATGGTGTTGGCATCCAGGTCGAAAATAAATTCGACGGTACCGGCACCCACGTATTCCACGGCATCAGCCAGCTTGGCAGCATAATCATAAGCCGCCTGTTCCAGTTCACGCGGCAGCATGGTGGAACCGGATTCTTCGAATATTTTCTGGTTATTACGCTGCACAGAGCAGTCCCGCAGTCCCAGAATTTTGGTGTTGCCGTGACTGTCACGCAGTACCTGTACTTCGATGTGACGCAGTGAGGTCACGTATTTTTCCAGATATACGTCGCCGTTACCGAAAGCGGCTTTGGCTTCGGTGGAAATCTGGTGGAACAGGGCGTGAATCTTGTCTGCAGACTCAACCACCTGAATACCTTTACCACCACCGCCGTGCACGGCTTTCAGCAGTACCGGATAACCGATTTCATCGGCCACCGCCGCAGCGTTGGCAGAACTGGTCAGAATGCCGTGGGAACCGGGAACAACCGGTACTTCCACGCGCATAGCCGTGTTGATCGCATTGGATTTGTTACCCATGGTTTCCATGGATGACACAGGTGGTCCGACGAAGTTGATATCGTGGTTTCCACAAAGGGCAGCAAATTGGCTGCTTTCTGACAGGAAGCCGATCCCCGGGTGCAGGGCGTCCACCTGCTCATGATGCGCAATGCGCAGTACTGATTTGGCGTTCAGATAACTTTCGTCCGGCGTATTACCACCGATACAGATGACCCGGTCTTCCGGCCCCAGCATATCCACAGGTACGGATTCCATATCCGGATCTGAAGCGATCAGCACCACTTTAATATCGTTGTCCTGAGCTTTGCGGATCAGTTTGACGGCAGTACAGCCACGGGCATGCACCAGAACTTTTTCAATTTTACCGAATTTCTTATCCGCGTTGGCGGAATCACCGGTATCCGGTGCCAGACGTTCAGCCGTAACGTAACCCTGCAATACCCGGTCAAGTACGTCATCGACGGTATGGCGCGCGACCGGCATGGCCGGGTCAATGGCACGCAGACGGTCATCCAGATCATCAAAGAAAGGATGACTGACAAGGCCGTCCATGGACTGCGGTGATACCGACAGATAGTTAGACAGAGTACAGGTGCTTGGCAGATAACTGGGTACCACAATCTGGCCGGCAAACGGCATATTGGTACCGGAGAAATAATAGGTCTGCGCCAGTGGGTGAGTGACGAAGGATGCCTGGGCACCACCGGTACAGTCACCGTAACCAAAAATCACGATCGGCAGGTCATTATCACGTACAAAACGGGTGATACGGTCGTTAACCACCGCCATGGAGAAGAGGGCAGCAGCCCCTTCTTTGGTCTGCATACCGCCGGACGAAACGAAACACACGATCGGCAGATTGAGCTGGGCACATTTCGCCATCAGCTTACAGAATTTCTCGGCACTGGCCATATCGAAAGCACCGGCCTGGAAATCCAGATTGGATACCAGTGCGCCCACGCGTTGCTCGCGCTCTCCGATTTTAATGGTACCGATACCTGTGACTACACCACAGGGCTTGATGTCTTTTTTCAGCGCACTTTCGATGGAGCTGCGGAAGCCCGGGAAAGACACCGGATCGGCCGACATCAGGCTGGCATTGGTTTCTTTAAAGTCGGAGAAGAAACGTTCAATCAGAGCGTTAGCCGAGGTTTTCTTCTGACGTTTGGTATCGTCCAGAACCTGCTGAATCAGCAGATCGTGGTAAGCCATGGTCAGACGGTTCCAGAAGTCTTTACGGCGACCGATGGATACCGGGCTGATGCGGCCGTTATAGGACTTGCCGTCCTGTTCTGCGCCGTGATACTCAGGCAGCAGTTTTTCGAAGATGAAGGTGATCACCACGAACAGGGTATCGGACAGACGCGGGAAGGCGAGTTTCTTCCATTCTTCCACGGATTTGAGGAAGTCACCGCGCTGATTGCTCTTGATAAAATAGCTCAGCCAGTGGTCGAAGGATTCACGCTCCTGTGGTGTATAGCTGTCGCCTTCAGTGGCTTCGGACAGAGATTTTTCCAGCAGGGTCTTCAGTGAATCGCGCGACAGGGCGCGGTTTTCATTGGCTTCTTTGGCTACGTTCACCAGGTTGTTGATGAAGTTGTCGTACAGCTGGCCGAACACCAGCATGTTCTGACATACCTGAGTGAATTCGTAGCGCAGTTCGTCGTGCAGAATGGCATCCAGAATGGTGATATCCGGGTGTGCCGGATTCTGGATATTTTCCTGACGGAACTGAATATAAGGCGCCAGTGCTTCTTCCAGAATGCGGCGGTTGGCTTCGACTTTTCCGGAGGCAACGCTGTTGGCCAGTGCTTCTGTGCGGGTGGAAAGTTTCAGTTCCGCACGGATGTCATCCGGAATTAAAGAATCTTTCAGAATCACATTCAGCGCCGTGGCCAGGGATTGTTTCAGAGCCCCTTTAGACTGTTCTTTTGCCAGACCTTCGGTCAGTTCCTGACGCGGTTCGTGGGGCAGCTGAGTACGGATATAAACCGCCAGCGGGTGCGGATTTTTCTCGATAAATTCAGCAACCGACACGGCATCCAGAATATCGTTGGCGCGCAGCAGGAAACGGCTCTGTTTGTAATCTTCCAGGTAATTCAGCAGGCCCTGGAAGTTGATGCTGGCATCGGATTTCCAGCGGTTGAACAGATACAGACCAAGGTTAAAGCACAGCTCCTGCTTGGCTTTTAAATAATTGTTCTTGGGTTCACCGAAAAACAGCCGGGCAATGGTGGAGCGGCTTTCATCACGGTCTTCGTGTTTGGCCCAGAAATTTTTCCAGCTCTTATGCAGGGCATCGTCATAAACGATTTTTTCCGGCGCCTGCAGCCATTGCTGGAATTTACGCGTCGATTCCCGCTGCAGACGTTCCTGCAACTGACCTTCCGGTACTTCCTTCTCTGCCAGACGGCCGTAGTTAGCCAGTGTGGTGGAGTGGATGCGGCGGCGGGTGGCCAGATAACGGGTATAACGGTAAATCAGACCGAACAGGTTGGCATGTTCGGTAGGGGAGTTGGCCAGGAAGAAGTTGGAATCTTTCTGCAGATTCTGCAGCTTTTCCGTTGGCGTCAGGAAACGTTCAACGCTGCGCTGATAGTGCTCCATCATGTACGGATTGGCACGGGCAAACTCGGCAGCACTGTCTTCGATGGACTGAATCCCGGTAACGATGGCCTGATGCAGGTTGTAACGTTTTTCGTCAGCATCAGTGGGCGCATAATCGATGATGCCATCGATAATACCGGACTCACGTAATTCGTAGCCGGATACCCCCACGTACTTGGCACATTCCTGCCATGACAGATTGTATTTACGGGCAATACTGGCCAGACCCTGAGGCTGAATCGTATTAAAAATACCGTCACGTACGCTCAGCAGAATGTTGGTAGTGGCCAGCGGAATGGCACCACCGGAATAGCCGGCACCCCAGATAACCCCGAGTGTCGGCACATCGTTATTGGCCATTTCGGTGATCAGATGGGAAATGCTGTGTGCCTGATTGTTGGCGTTGGCCGCTTCACCGGCATCGGCTCCGGGGGTATCAATAAAGGTGACAATCGGAATAGAACGGCGGGCATAATCACGCGCCACTTTGGCGGCTTTATTATGGTGGTCTGGTCCCCAGACACCATTGGCGTGTTCGCGGTTCTGGCAGATAAAACCAACCCGGCGCAGAGTTCCGCCAAAGTCCATATCGGCTTCGCAGCAATACAGCGGGCCGTTTTCAACTTCGGTGATGGTACGCAGCACCAGGTGCTGAACCACGGCTTTGGCGCCCGGGCGGCTGTTGTTTTCACTGGGCGCAACCACCTGTTCGATGTAATCATCGATGGTCAGGCCACGCAGGCGCTCCAGTTCACTGGCGCAGAGTTTCGGAGAGATAAGGCCCCTGACTTTATGGTCAACAGCGTTATCTTCATACTCCGGGAACAGGGAAAAATCCGCTGACAGCTGTTCCGCTTTAAGGAACAGCTCATCGACCGGACGTTGTACATCGGACTGAGCAGTAGGTACTTGTTCTGTCATTGTCTTTTTATTCCGTAATGTGCGATTACCGGTAGGCTGGCCTGTGTCGGATGTTGCGTAACCAGCCTGGGTTTCCGAGCGATCAATGGCAGGTAACAGTTTACCTGCCACGGATTTCAGTGGGCAGCACTCAGCCCCAAAATTCGTGCTTCAGTTTCATAAATGCGACTCAGTATGTCATTTTTCAGACAGACTGAAAAATGAGGGTCGCATTGGTTCCGCCAAAGCCAAAACTGTTGGACATCACTGTTTTCAGCTGTGCCTCACGGTTAGTGGTAACAATCGGATAGCCGTTTGTTCCTTCGTCCGCTTCTGAGACATTTGCGCTGCCGGTAATAAAACCATTCTGCTGCATCAGCAGACAGTAAATGGCTTCCTGTACACCGGCTGCTCCCAGGGAGTGGCCGGTGAGGGATTTGGTTGAGCTGATCGGCGGAATATCAGCGCCGAATGCTTCTCCCACGGCTTTCAGTTCCGTGATATCGCCGGCAGGCGTACTGGTACCGTGGGTGTTGAGATAATCGATAGCAGGGTTGCCGGCCATCTCCAGTGCATCTTTCATGCAGCGGATAGCACCTTCACCGGAAGGGGCAACCATATCGGCGCCGTCGGAGGTGGCGCTGTAACCGATCAGTTCGGCATAGATTCTGGCGCCACGGGCGACCGCGTGTTCGTACTCTTCCAGCACAATCATGCCGCCACCACCGGCGATGACAAAGCCATCACGGGTTGCGTCATAAGGGCGGGAGGCACTTTCCGGGGTGTCGTTGTATTTGCTCGACAGCGCGCCCATGGCATCGAACTGCATGGACAGTGTCCAATGTTCTTCTTCGCCGCCACCGGCGAATATCACGTCCTGTTTGCCCCACTGGATCATTTCCATGGCATTACCAATGCAGTGTGCACTGGTGGCACAGGCGGAGGTGATGGAGTAGTTCACCCCTTTGATGGAAAACGGGGTGGCGAGGTTGGCAGAAACCGTGCTGCCCATGGTGCGGGTAACGCGATACGGGCCAACTTTGCGGATGCCTTTGTCACGCAGAATATCGACGGACTCGGCAATATCGGAAGAGGAAGCACCGCCGGAACCGGCAATCAGGCCGGTGCGCGGATTGCTGACCATATCAGCACTCAGACCAGCGTCTTCGATGGCTTCGCGCATTGAAAGGTAAGCATAAGCGGCAGAATCGCCCATGAAACGCTTCAGTTTGCGGTCAATGGCTTCTGCCAGATCAATCTGTGGCTTACCGGCAACCTGGCTGCGAAGTCCAAGCTCAGCATACTCCGGCATAAAACGAATGCCGGACTTCTGAGCCTTGAGTGCTTGCAGCACTTCTTCTTTGTTGTTGCCCAGACAACTGACGATCCCCAGACCTGTAACCACTACTCGACGCATAATCTCTACTCAGAGTCCTGTTAAAAATGAATAACCAGCCTATGACAGAAATATTGAGGTAATATTTCATACTGTTCGGTGGCCACCACTATATAGCAGCCGCCGTTCGGGAAAAAAGAAAAATATTATTGAGTAATAGTCTTCAATCCACGAAGAAAGAGTTGTATTAATGATGTCAAAGCAAGATGTTCGATGGCAAAAAGCGCAGGAGCTGATGCGGGAAAACGCCCTGGATGTACCGACAATGGCCGCCTGCCTGGGGCAGGACGAAGGGCGTATGGGGGCTATGTTGGGGGAAAACCCATCGAAGAAGATCCCGGATGCGCTGGCTGAGCAGATGGAGCAGACCTTTTCCAAGCCCCGGGGTTGGCTTGATCAGTCACAGGATGGCGGCATTACCTTTGATCTGTTCGGTGCCTGATGGCCGTGCGCAACCCGCTCACACAGCGGGCTGTGCTCTCAGCTGCGGCGGAATGCCCGCCGCACATGCACAGGCAGGGGTGCCCAGACGCGTACCACAGCCACCACAACAGCCACCACACTGGTGAGGATGGCCAGTGGATCCGTATAAGGATAGCCGTCCTGATGAATACTCAGATAGGCGGCGGCCAGAGTCAGCAGGGCGGCGGTAAAGAGTTTCTGGCCATTGCCCTGCAGCCAGCCCCAGTGCTCAACCAGAGCCACACTCAGCCAGGCAACCAGTAATCCGGCTGCCGACCCTACCAGAATATCCAGCGGCCAGTGGGCACCGACCATGGCACGGCTCAGTGCCGCCAGAAAGCCCAGCACCAGAATGGCCACCCCAGCGCCGCTATGACGGATATTCAGCCAGATCAGCCCGGCACAGCTCATGGCGGTGAACGAATGGCCGGACGGGAAGCTGTGGTTCTTCAGCACCTGGCCAATAATGTAAAAAGAGTCTCTGTCCAGCACCGCCGCCGGACGGGCGATGTCGAGACCCTGTTTAAAGCCGTGTACTACCAGGGTGCCAAGAATCAGTAATACCAGCGACTGATTAAGCACTTTCGGGTAATAGCATCCGACAATCAGAAGAATGGCCACCGCAAACAAGGTATCGGCGACCAGCGTCAGATTTGCCCATACGGCATCCGGCAGGGCATGACCCGCCAGGTTGATACGGTAGAACAGAGCTTCATTGCTGTCGCTCAGCCAGACGATAACGGCGAGCAGCGACAGCGCAGCAATCAGCCACAACAGGGCAGGCCGGCGTTGCTTCATGTGTCTGCTCCGCTGGTGTTGTGTGGCGCTGATTCGTCGTCCGCCGGCAGGTCTGCGTCTGTGTTCTGGGGTTTTGTGTCGTGGGGCTCTGTGCGCTCAGGCGCAGGTATGCGGCGTACGATCATAATCGGGCCGGACTGGAACAGCACATCATAATGAATGCCTTCACGGCGGGTGTCTTTTGCCAGCCGGTCTTCGCGGCCAAACCCGACTTCGCCTATTTCCAGACCCCGGCGTTCAGTGACCTGATCGTAATAGACATTGAAACTCGGCATATCAATGGACTGGGTATACACAGGTTCATCCAGAGTCCTGGCAAACTGTGCCGCCTCCCAGACCGGGCGCTGCTGGGATTCGCTCATGGCCGGTACAAAAACAAACCAGATAAACAGAGCCTGCACGCCGCCGACCAGCAGCAGCGCAAACCAGGGACTGAAGCGGCGCCAGAAGATCAGCACCAGGCTGACGATCAGCGTCAGCGCAGCCAGCATAGTGAAGTCGCGGTTAAAGTAGTGGGCGGCACGTTCTGCGGTGGCTATTTCAATCGGGTTGGTCAGACGCTCCTGCGCCAGTGGCAACAGCAGCGGAAACGCGACGAAAACCCCCATCAGAATCGCCGGAAACAGCGCCGACAGCAGACGACTGTGCAGCCAGTGGCGATAGCGGGCCATCAGGATCACCAGCGGGGTGCAGCCGTACAGGATGTAGTGGGGCAGTTTGGTGCTGGCCAGACTGAACAGAATCAGCACCACCAGAAACCAGATCCACAGATAGGCATCCAGGCTGTCTTTGCCGGGTTTCAGGTTTTTGATCGAAGGCAGCATACGCAGCAGCAGGGCGCCGAACGGTGCCAGAATAAACGGCAGAACCACGGGGTAGAACAGAAAGCCGCCGTCATGGCCTTCCATCGCGTTATTAAAGCGGTTGACGTTGTGCTTCAGGATAAAGCCGTCGATAAAGTCCTGGCCGTGGGCCAGATACTCCAGTATGTACCAGGGGGCGGCGATCAGCAGAAAGACGATCCAGCCCGGAATAAAAAAGAGTGCCCGCAGCAGCTCGGTTTTTAACCCGTGAAGCAGATAAAACGGGGTCGCCACCATCAGCGGGATAGCGACTGCCACCGGTCCTTTAGTGAGCACGCCGAGCGCCATCAGAATGTAGATGGCATACAGCAATGGTTTCTGTGGTTCCCGGCTGTAGACGTACATCAGCAACAGGGTGGAGGCCAGCAGCGCATTGAGCAGTGCATCGGCGGTGGCTACATGGGCAATCATATTGATGCCCAGGCTAGAGGCTGCGATCAGCGCGGCCACGGTGGCGGTTGCATCATTCAGGTAACGCCGGCAGAACCAGAAAATCCCCAGCGTCCAGCCCAGTCCGGCCAGTGCCGAAGGCAGACGGAACGCCCACACTTCGGTGCCGAAGAGGCTGATAGAGGCAGCCTGCAGCCAGTAAATCAGAATGGGCTTATCAAAGCGGATACGGTCATTCAGCCAGGTGGTAATAAAATCATTGCGCTCAAACATGCCGCGGGTCGCTTCACTGAAAGCGCCTTCATCATGGTCAAACAGCAGGAATCCACCCAGGTTCAGAAAAAAGAAGACCGTAATAACGGCCAGCAGCCAGACGGGAATCTGAATGCCCGTCAGGCGTTTACTCAGCAGTGAGGGAAGGTTAACCGGCATCGTGATTGTCTGGCTCGTCTCCGGATGGCGCGGCGTCGGCAGATCCTTTGGACCAGCCTGGTTCCACCGGCTCTTTGTCTTTGTTGGCTGAGGGGTGATAAATCACATACTGCTGGCGTTGTGATGACTCAAAGTAAGTGCGCGAGATCAGCTCCGACAGGACCCCGGTGGTAAGAAACTGCAGCGCAGCAATCACCATAACCACGGCGATCAGAAACAGAGGCCGGCCGCCGATATCTTCGCCCAATGCAAATTTCACAAACCCCAGATAGATCAGCAGCAGGCTGCCGATGGAGCCAAGCCCCAGACCAATAGAACCAAAAAAGTGGCCCGGACGCGCGCGGTAGCGCATAAAGAAGTAAACCGATAACAGGTCCAGAATCACCCGGAAGGTGCGGGAAATCCCGTATTTGGATTCTCCGGCAACACGCGGATTATGGGTAACCACCACTTCACCGATACGGCTGGGCGGTACAACCGCTGCGACCCAGGCGGGAATAAAGCGGTGCATTTCACCGTACAGGCGCACCTGTTTGATAACTGAAGCTTTATAGATTTTCAGCGAGCAGCCGTAGTCGTTGATGCGCACGCCGGTAATCTTACCGATTAAACGGTTGGCGATGCGGGAAGGAATTTTACGCAGAATCAGATCATCTTTGCGGTTTTTGCGCCAGCCGGTCAGCAGGTCCAGTTTATTTTCCAGCAGGTGATCGACCATACGCGGTATGTCGGCCGGGTCGTTCTGCAGGTCGCCGTCCAGGGTGGCAATCAGGTAACCGCGGGCTTCATCAATCCCGGCCTGCATGGCGGCTGTCTGACCAAAATTACGGCGCAGTTCGATAACCCGTACGTGGGAACCGTATTTGGCGGATTCGTCATACAGTGCCTGAGGCGTACCGTCGGTACTGCCGTCATCAACAACCAGCAGCTCCCAGTCGCCTTCGTAACTGGCAAGGCCCTCATGAACACGCGCCACCATGGGTACCACGTTTTCAATTTCGTTGTACATCGGGATGACGATGGACAGTGAAGGTTTGCCGTTTTCGGTGTTTGTTGCCTCAGTCAAGTCAGCTACCACTCTGAATTCTGTAAAGATAAAGTGCGGCCCATGTCATGAACGCCGCAAGCAAAAGAAACGCGATGATACCCAAAAGCCCGTGACAGGAAAATAACAGCACGGGTTCCGGTGATCCCGGTCGCCAGGTTATTCGTCTGTTGCCGGGGCCGGGCGTGCCTCTGGCGGGCCTGCGACTGGATAGGTCAGCAGAGTGATCAGTCCGGTCAGCAGGAGCGTTGTTCCCAGTACAAACAGATGCAGGTTGACCGCCGCTGCCAGCGCCTGCTCAGGGGGGATTCCCCAGGGAATCAGACCTGCCAGTACCCCGGCTTCGTAACTGCCTGCACCGGCTACCCCATGGACCGGCAGAACACTGCTCAGTTCCCCGGTGGTGGCGCCGACCCAGCTCTGGCTGTAATCAATGGCCGGCAGGAACTGGCCCAGCAGCCAGGCATACACAGCCAGCTTGAGTGCCCAGTTAAATAATGTCCACAGCAGGGCCCGGGTAAATGGCCAGGGAGAGTCGGGCAGTGCGTGCATCAGCTCTGCCGCTTTGTTGGCCCAGCCACGCTCATGATTGCTCAGAAAACGGTTAAGGCCGTTCTGTAATGGCAGTACCAGTAAAGGGGCAATTAACAGCAATACCGCCAGTGGATAAAACCATGGCTGTGGTACTGGCAGCTTTTCCTGCAGAGAAAATACGGCCAGTGCCAGCAACGCATACAGATCCAGCAGCCGCAGCCACAGGAGAGCCGGTGCACTGTGGCGGTAGGGCAGACCAAAGTGCTGCTTCATCAACAGAGGAAATGCTGTTTCGCCACTGCGCATGGGCAGCATATTGTTAAAAAAATTGTGCAGTACGGTAATGCGCAGCAGGCGGGTGAACTGCCCGTGACAGGCGGCGTGAAAAAAATCATAGAAACGCAGGGCGCGCAGCAGATAACTGACCGCCATCAGCGCGGTAGCAATGGCCAGTGACGCGGGGGGAATACTTTGCCAGCTGGCCAGTACGGCCTGCCAGCCATAGGCATCTTCGACCAGCCAGATCAAAGCCGGCAGCAGCAACATTCCTGCCCAGAATTTCCACGATGTCAGCACTGTATCTCTCACGCCTTTTAATGGGCGGCATGGTTGCGCCGGGCGCAGGGAAAGTCAAGCCGGCGGGGTCATTTGCTTTGCCCGGGGCTTCAGGTAAAGTTCCGCTCTTCATTCCGGCCGGTGCCGGGCGGTTGGCTGCTGTAAGCTTTGCCCCGACCTTTGCCATAAAGAATGATCTTAGTGAACGACTACGCTGGAGCTGCTGTGAAAGTCCTGCTGATCAAAACCTCGTCTCTGGGCGATGTATTCCATACTCTGCCTGCGCTGGAAGATGCGTACCGGGCAATTGACGGGCTGCAGGTCGACTGGGTTGTGGAAGAAGCCTTTGCTGCGATACCCCAATGGCACCCGGCGGTGAATCAGGTGATTCCGGTGGCCTGGCGACGCTGGCGTAAAAGCCTGCTCAATAAAACCACACGGGCGGAAATGAGCGCTTTCCGTCAGCAGCTGCGCAGCAACGAATACGATGTTGTGCTGGATGCTCAGGGCCTGATCAAAAGCGCCATCATTACCCGTATGGCGCACGGGCCGCGCTATGGTCTGGATAAAAACAGCTGCCGTGAACCCTGGGCAGCCAGGGCGTATCAGTTTCCTCAGGCGGTGGCCAAAGGGCAGCACGCCATCCCCCGTGTACGTCAGCTGTTTGCAGCGGTGCTGGGGTATGATATCCCACAGGGGCTGAGTTACGGCGTGGATCGCACACGCTGGCAACGCCCCGGGATCGACGGTGATTACTGGATCTTCCTGCACGGCACCACCTGGATTACCAAACTCTGGCCGGAAGCCTATTGGCGTGAACTGGCCGCTCTGGCAGCGCAGTCTGGCCGTCAGGTGTTGTTACCCTGGGGAAATGAAGAAGAGTTTCAGCGCGCCGGACGGATCGCTGACGGGCTTACCGGGGTGGACGTTCTGCCGAAAATGGGCCTTAACGAGCTTAATGCCTATCTGGCGCATGCACAGGCGGTTGCCGGCGTTGATACCGGGCTGTCTCATGTTGTTGCGGCGCTGGAAGTCCCCTCGGTTGCTATCTATGGTGCCACCGATGCCACTTTAACCGGTGTGCTGGGGCCTCAGGTGGAGGTGATGCGCAGTCACTATTCTGATTGTGCCCCTTGTCTGTCGAAAACCTGCCTGAAAAACGAACCGGGTGATATCCAGCCTCCGTGCTATCGCGAGATTTCTCCGCAGCGGGTATTTGATTCTCTGCTGCAGCGTATCTGATTCCATCGTGGCTCAGGTCCCGTGACTTGCCGATATGATCAACTGCTGGCATCTTGTAGCCGTCTTGTATGGCCAGGAGCCGGGCATGTCGGTGGACTTCACACAACGTATTACAGGAAAACGTCAGTCAGGCGATAACAGCGCCGCACTGGCGACCTTCGAGAGCGATCGCGGGCGCATTATTAACTCTGCTGCCGTGCGTCGCCTGCAGCAGAAAACCCAGGTTTTTCCTCTTGAGCGTAATGCCGCGGTGCGCAGCCGGCTGACACATTCTATGGAAGTTCAGCAGGTTGGCCGCCATATCTGTCAGACCATCGTAAAACAGCTTGCGGATCAGCAACTGCTGGCGGCATACGGCTTAAACGGGCTGGAGCGGCAGTTCGAAAGTATCGTGGATATGTCCTGCTTAATGCATGATATCGGTAATCCGCCGTTTGGCCATTTCGGCGAGTCGGCCATTAACCAGTGGTTCAGACAACATATTGATGATTTATTTACACACCACGATTTTCATTCGGCCACTGATGAGAGCCGCCTGAAGGCCTTGTTTTCACGCCGGCCGGCGGCCGGGAAAAATGCCGCACAGGACGCCATCAAACGTGACCTGTGTACCTTCGAGGGCAACGCGCAGGGGTTGCGTATTGTTCATACCCTGCAGTCACTGAATCTGACCTACAGTCAACTGTCCGGGCTGTTGAAATATACGCGCCGGGGGGATCAGGAATATACCGGCCATGGGATGCTGCAAAAGAAAGCCGGTTTTTATCTGAGTGAAGCCGGATTAATGAATGACCTGCGGAAAGCGCTGAATATGCAGCCGCAACGGCGCTCCCCCTTTGCTTATGTAATGGAAGCCGCTGATGATATTTCTTATTGCATTGCCGATATCGAAGACGCGGTGGAAAAAGGTATCCTGCGTATCACTGAATTACCCGGGTTATTAAATGATCAGTTTGACGCACTGATGCAGAGCGATGAATTTGATGTGCCGGTTGAGCAGGCCGGGTTTATGCAGGATGTCACTCAGGCTGCGCAAGAAGCCCTGCAAAGCGCGCAACCGGTCGGCAATTTCTTTATCCGTATGCGGGTGGAAATTAACCGCAAGTCCGTTCCCCATGCGAGCCTGCGTTTTATCGACAATATTGATGCGGTATTTAATGGCAGTTTCGATCAGGCGCTGATGGAAGATGGCAGTGGTTATCATGCATTGCTCGAAAGCCTCAAGCAGGTTGCTTACCGTCATGTATTCTGCCACCCGGAAGTGGAAGCCCGGGAACTCCAGGGTTACCGTATTATTACCGGCTTGCTGGAAACTTACCGGCCGCTGCTTGAACTGGACCGCACAGGCTTCCGGTGCTTGCTGGCGGGTGAAAAGAAAACCCCGCTGTATGAAACCCGGCTGTTTAAAAAACTGCCGGAGAAACATCTGGCAGCGTACACAGATAGCCTGGAAAAACTCGATGCGCTGCGTGCATCGCTGGATTCAAAAGCGCTGGCGCGGGCCTCGGATGATATCTGGGAATTTTACTTTCGCTGTCGCTTAATACTCGATTATATCAGCGGCATGACAGACCAGTTTGCCTACGACGAGTATAAACTGCTCAACGTTATGGATTAAAAAAACACAGCCAGCCCGTTGATAGGACTGGCTGTGGTCTGTTACATCAACTCCAGAACTTTTTCCTGTAACAGAGGCGCATTGACCTCCTCTGGTGGCAGTGTCTTACCCAGACGGATCGTAACTTTTGACCAGAAACGGCGTGGTGTTTTGGTTAACGCCAGTCCATCTTTATGGCTGAAAAAGCTGCCCCATAAACCATTCAGCGCCATAGGCTTAACCGGTACCGGAGTTTCTTCAATAATGCGCTCGATGCCGCGTTTGAAGGTATCAACTTCACCGTCTTTGGTCAGTTTACCTTCGGGAAATATGCACACTACCTGACCGTCGGCAAGCTCTTCGCGAATGCGCCGGAAGGCGGTTTCGTAGACTTCATTGTCTTTTTTCGGCGAACAGATCGGAATCGTCCGGGCAAAGCGGAAAAAATATTTGAGTACCGGCATTTCTGCAATCGAGCGGTCCATAACAAAACGTACCGGACGGCGGCAGGCGCTGGCAATCAGCAGAGCGTCCACATAGCTGACGTGATTGCACACCAGTACCATCGGACCTTCATCCGGAATTTTATCCGTTTCGTCATGGGTGACACGATACATGGTATGGGTCAGCATCCAGATAAAGAAACGCAGCGCAAATTCCGGTACGCGGGTAAAGACGTAGGCAGCGACGACAATATTCATCAACCCGATAATGAGGAAATATTCGGCGATGGATAATTCCATCACCGCCAGAAACAGAATACCGGTACCGGCACTGGCTACCATAAAGAGTGCATTCATCACATTATTGGCAGCAATGGTCTGGGCACGCATTTTTTTATCACTGCGTTCCTGAATGAGTGATTGCAGAGGCACCACAAATAACCCGCCGGACACGCTGATCAGCGCCAGATCAATCATAAAACGCCAGTGTTCCGGCTGGCGGATAAATTCCAGCGCAGTGATATCGGCCGTGGCCTGAATACCGGCAAGTGCAAAATACAGGTCAATGCCAAAGATACTCATGCCCAGTGAACCTATGGGCACAATGCCGAGCTCCACTTTATGGCCGGATAAACGTTCACACAGCAGCGAGCCGGCGGCCACGCCCACTGAAAACAGTGTCAGCAGCAAAGTAACTACCTGAGGATTGCCGCCCAGGTTATCACGCACCAGATTAGGGAACTGTGTCAGATAGCCGGCCCCCAGAAACCAGAACCAGCTGATGGCCATAATCGACAGAAATACTGCGCGGTTTTTGCGTGCATTCTGCAAGGTATTGACCAGCTCTGAGAAGGGATTCCAGTTGATTTTCAGCTGTGGCGCATTGGCTTTTGCCTGCGGGATAAAACGGCTGCTGATGTAACCGCTGACGGCAAAAAAGACGATACCGGCCGCAATCCAGTAGCGGGCATTACTCTGGTCAAACAGAATACCGGCACAAATAGTACCCGTCAGTATGGCGAGGAATGTCCCCATTTCGACCAGCGCATTGCCGCCGACCAGTTCGTCTTTATGCAGTTGCTGTGGCAGCAGCGCAAATTTAACCGGACCAAACAGTGAGGACTGCAGGCCCATCAGAAACAACAGTACCATCATCAGAAGAATATGGCCGGTAATAATACCGCTGGCGGCAATCGCCATAATGACGACTTCCAGCAGTTTGACTGCGCGGATAAGCCGCGATTTTTCCATTTTATCGGCAATCTGCCCGGAGATGGGAGAGAACAGGAAAAAGGGCAGAATAAATAATCCCGCCGCCAGATTGGTGTACAGAGCCGAGTCTTCCTCAGCGACAATGCCACTGAAGGCGATAAACAGCAGCAGGGCATTTTTATACAGGTTGTCATTAAATGCGCCCAATGCCTGGGTAATAAAATACGGCAGGAAACGTCGCTGTTTCAGCAGTCCGAACTGACTGTGCTGGCTCATGACAAAGCACTCCTTGTCGTTAACGGTAAAAAGCGTGTGGAAAACAGAGCTGGCGTACGCATATTCATGTTCTGCACCAGTCTGTCAGATAATGGCTGAGCAGAGAATGGATCAGATGATCATTGTCTCTGCCGGCGTTAAGGAAAATTTTATTATCCAGCACCAGGCTGCAGATACCATGAACACCGGACCAGATAACCCGTGCGGCGGTACGGCACTGATCAGCAGATGCCGCCGGATGCAGTGCACTTAAACGGCTTTCGATCAGACTGAACAGGGTGTCGATACGCTGCGCCTGCCAGGTGGGCAGGGGCTCATCGTCGGCCAGCCGGTGTTCAAATAACAGACGCCAGAGGTGCGGATGCTGACTGGCGTACTGACAATAGCGATTGGCTGCGGCTTCCAGCTGCTGCACAGGGGACCCATGTTGCTGTTCGCTCTGTCTGATGGCCTGTTGCAGCTGCTGATGAACATCATCCAGTGTGCGCGCATTGACCGCCAGCAATAACAGACTGTAGCTGCCGAACAGATTGATCAGTGTACCGGGTGAATAGCCGATATCACGGGCAATTTTCCGCAGACTGAGTTGGCTGGCCGCTGTTTGTTGCAGGTGTCTCTGAACGCTGGCAATGGCCAGCTCAGTGAGTTCCTGCGGGGTATGGTCCTGTCGGCGGGGCATAAGGACTCCTTTTTGAACGGTGTTCAATATAGCCGGGTTGTGAACAGTGTTCAATACTTTTTTAGCGACCAGGTATCAGTATCAGGGGGGCAGATCGGCCGCTTTGCAAACCCGGATAAACAACCGGCGGTTAATTTAAACCAGCCCGGACTTGGCTGCAGATGTGAGTGTGTTAGCTTGACAGTAACAGTGCGGGTGCAGACGCAGAGTAAACAGACACAGAGGTTGTGCATGACGGTGAGTCAGGAATGGAAGCAGGGGGGACGCGAAGCCCTGTTCAGCCAGCTGGAACAGCAGGATATCAAACCTGATGTGCTGGTGATTGGCGGGGGCATTACCGGTGCCGGTATTGCCCGCGAAGCGGCAAAGCGTGGCCTGACGACCCTGCTGGTTGAACGCCGGGATTTTGCCTGGGGCACGTCAAGCCGCTCCTCCAAAATGGTACACGGTGGTCTGCGTTATATGGCGTCCGGAGACATCAAAACCACACTGCATTCGGTGCACGAGCGTGAACGACTGATGGCCGAAGCGCCGGGGCTGGTGGATCGCATGGATTATATGATGGCTCATTACCGCGGACGTTTTCCTGGCCCGCTGGCGTTTAATCTGCTGCTGTTTGTATACGATATGTTTGCCCGGCAAAAATACCGCCGGTTTATGACCCGCCGGCAGCTGGAAGCCGTGGCGCCGGGTATCCGCAGTGAAAAACTTATGGGCGGCACGCAGTTTTCAGATGCTGTTACGGATGATGCGCGTCTGGTGATGCGGGTGTTGCACGAAGCCATGGAAGACGGTGCACACTGCATTAATTATTGCGCCGCCCGGTCGCTGATCAGACAGGAAGGCCGGGTGGTGGGCGCTGAGCTTGAGGATACCCTGAGTGGCAAAACCCTGTCTGTGCGTGCATCCGTGGTCATCAATGCAACCGGTGCCTGGGCTGATGAATTACGCGGGCAGCTGGGCGGTGAAAGCAAAATTCGTCCTGCCCGTGGCAGTCATATTGTGATTGCAGCAGAACAATTACCACTGAAGCATTCGTTCACAGTATTGCACCCGGATGACGACCGGCCGATTTTTATTTATCCATGGGAAAGCCGCACTGTTATCGGTACCACGGATCTGGATAACGGCGGAATTTCAGATGCCGAGGTGGGAATAACAGAAAAAGAACTGAATTATCTGCTGACCGTGGTTAATTATCAGTTTCCCGGCGCGGCAGTGCAGCGCGCCGATATTATTTCCAGCTGGGCCGGGGTGCGGCCGCTGGTTTCTTCCGGGGCACGTAATCCCTCGAAAGAAAAGCGTGATCACAGCATCTGGGATGATCAGGGGCTGATCAGTGTCAGTGGTGGTAAGTTAACGACATTCCGGCTGATTGCCCTGGACGCATTGCAGGCCGCCCGGGCCTATATCGACGATTACCCGGATGTACATTTTGAAGAAACCATTTTCCGGTCCGGCGCAGTGCCGGACGCACAGCGCTATGGCCTGACTGACACATTGATGCGGCGCCTGCACGGTTTTTACGGTCCTGATGCCGAAAAGCTTCTCAGTACCGATGATGCGACGCTGAATAGCGCGATCAGCGGAACTCTGACCTTGTGGTCAGAGCTGTGCTGGGCAGCGGCCAACGAAGCCGTGGTGCATCTGGACGATCTGTTGCTGCGCCGTACCCGGATTGGTCTGCTGGCAGCCGGGGGCGGACTCGCGGACGCGGACACTGAACAGAAAATATCCGCCATATGCCGTGCCCAACTGGGCTGGGATGACGGCCGCTGGCAACAGGAAAAGAGCCGTTATCTCAACATCTGGCATTCGTATTACAGTCTGCCGCCCGTGTCTGATGGCACTGACTCTCAGGCTGTGTAACGGCGTCTATGCGGCGGTAGTGGCGAGAATCTGCCGTGAAGTCTGCAATGCCTGCAGGTATTGCATTTCGACGTCCGCGGGCACCAGGCTGATGCCTTTTAATACTTCCCAGTCGATGCTGTCCCAGTCAGCCTGTTCCATGCTGATGGTGGTATTTAAGATAAAACCGTAATCCCCATATCGTTCCAGCAAGGCTCTTCTCAGGGTTTCCGGCAGGTGCAGCTTGTCACAGATGGTTTCCATCGGCTGGTCGAGAAAGGCATCAAGCAGGGAAAACAATCCCAGAGTAAAGGCGGTATCGGCATCCAGTTCCGGCATTTGCAACGCCAGTGATTTCGCCAGATGAGCACGTACCACCGCCTGTTCGCGCAACGCGACAGGTTTGTTCTGCAGTCTGCCGAGGGCAATCAGATTAGCCCAGGCTTTCAGCCGGTTCAGGCCGGCGATCATAATGCCCTGGGCGATGGAGGTCACTTCCCGGGCATAGCCTATGGCGGCAGAGTTAATGATTTTCAGCAGTTTGTAGCTGAGCTGAGGGTCAGACTGAATGACCTCTGCAATATCACTGATATCGGCGTCCGGCTTGTTTAATGTCTGCATCAGGTTGAGCACGGCCACGGCATTATCAGGCAGGCGCCTGCCGTAAACATTGGCCGGGCGACTGAAAAAATAGCCCTGAAACAAGGTGCAGCCAGCGGCTTTGCAGCGTTCATATTCTTCCCGGGTTTCGACTTTTTCCGCCAGCCAGGTCAGTCCGTATTTTTCATATTGACGGATCATAGTGTCCAGCAGATCCAGTGTCGGCAGCTGACGGATATCCACCTTAATAATGTCTACCAGAGGGAACAGAGCTTCCTGTTGCGGGTTGCCGGTGTAGTCGTCCAGCGCTACCTGATAACCATGCGTCCGGAGTTCTTCCAGTGCCTGCAGGTTCTCAGGGGTGATCTCGATATGCTCCAGCAGCTCAGCCACCATGTTAAGGGAAGGAATAATCGGCGGCTGATGCAGCCAGTGAGTCGTAAAGTTAATAAACGCCGGCTTACCTTCGGTAACGTCTTCAATGCCCAGATCATTAAAAGCACTGATCAGCACTTCGCTGGTGGCACGGTCACCATGGCTCAGCTGCCACTCCTGTGTATCTTCAGGCACCGGCCGGCACAGCAGCTCGTAACCCACAATACTGAGCCGGGCGTCCAGTATGGGCTGACGGGCGAGGAGCAGTTCGTGAGTGTTCATAGATTCTCCTGCTAAGACTCCTGTCAGTGTAGACCTTATTTGCATGCGTTTTTGGCATGCTTGTCTACACTGAATAAAAGTACTTTGGCTGGAGTGAGTTATGAGCGGGGTTCTCAGTAGCGTTGATGCCCGTACCAAACTGGTGGGACAGAATCGTCTGGAGTTGTTGTTGTTCCACCTGGGCGGTTCACAGCATTTTGCAATCAACGTATTCAAGGTTCAGGAAGTGATGCAGATGCCCCGCCTGACCCGGATTCCGGACCGTCATCCTGTGGTGCGTGGCGTGACTCACCTGCGCGGTCAGACTGTGCCGGTGGTGGATCTGCGGCATGCGATTCAGATGGGGCCGCTGAAGCTGGACGAAGACGACGCCACCATTATTGTTACTGAATACAATATGACGGTGCAGGCGTTTCTGGTGGGCGGTGTCGATCGCATTGTGAATATGAACTGGAACGAAATTCTCCCCCCGCCGGGTGGCTCCGGGCGGCAGCATTATCTGACTGCGATTACCCGTATTGATGACAAGATCGTGGAAATTATCGATGTGGAAAAAGTGCTGGCGGAAATTGCGCCATACCACAGCAATCTGTCCGAGGATGCATACGATCAGGAGCTGATGGAAGCCATTCGTGGCAAAGATATTCTGATTGTCGATGATTCTCATGTGGCGATTGAACAGATGCGCTCTGTGCTCGGGCCGCTGGGCCTGAATATTATCGAAGCAAATAACGGCCTTGAAGCCTACCAGCTGCTGATGCACTGGAAGGAAGAAGGGCGCGATATTGAGAATAATCTGATGATGATTATTACCGATGCGGAGATGCCGGAAATGGATGGCTATATGCTGACCACGGAAATCCGCCGCGATCCGGAGTTAAAAAATACCACCATTATTCTGCATACCTCTCTGTCGGGTAACTTCAACAAAGCCATGGTTGAAAAAGTTGGCTGTGATGGTTTCCTGTCCAAGTTCGCACCAAAAGAAATGGCGAAAGAAGTGCAGAAACTGATGCGTAAAAAACTGGGTTTGGCCGAACCTTCCTGACCACCGTGTATATTGCGGAAACCGCCTGCGGGCGGTTTTTTAATGCCATCGTATTGCTTATCCGTTAAGGTAACGGCCTTAACGGAGTTCAGTTATGAAAATTACCCGCTTGTTTATTTACCCGATTAAATCCTGTGCGGCTGTTGAAGTGGAACAGCTCACATTTGATCAGAACGGCCCTGTGGGTGACCGGCGTTATATGCTGGTTGATAACAATGGCCGTTTTCTTACGCAGCGTACGCTGCCCGCCATGGCGCATATTTATCCCCGTATTGAAGAGAATGTGCTGATCGTTGACGCTGAAGGGCAGCCTACTCTGCGGGTAACCGGGCAACGTGCAGCTGACGGTGGCCGTCAGCTTGATGTCAGTGTCTGGAAAGACAGTCTTCCGGCACAGGACTGCGGTGATGAAGCGGCGGCCTGGTTTGAAGCGCTGCTGGGCCGTGCGTGTCGTCTGGTACAGCTCTCAGATAACACGCAGCGCCAGGTTAACCGCAAATATGCTGAGGCCGGTGAATGGGTCGGTTTTGCTGATGGTTATCCTTTGTTGGTGACAACGGAGGAAAGCCTGGATGTGCTGAGTCAGGCCGTTGGCAGGCCACTGGATATGCTGCGCTTCCGGCCGAATATTGTGCTTGCCGGTGCACCGGCCTTCGCTGAGCAGACGTGGCAGGCATTAAACAGTGAAAACGGCGGGCTGATTAAAATCACTAAGCCCTGTGAGCGCTGCGTTATTCCGACGCGGGATATCGCCACTCAGCAACGGGAAGGGGATATGCTGGCGGTTATGAAGCAGCATTGCCTGATCGACGGGAAAATCATCTTCGGCCAGAACGCGCTGGCGCGTAAAGTCAGTCAGCTGACCATAGGTGAGCTGCTGACGCCGGTTTCAGAATAGTTCTATATCGTCGTTGGTGCCGAAGTCATCGGCATCCTGCTGGCTGAAATGGTGATGATAAATTTCCAGTGCTTCGGCGACTGAATGGCCGGCCATAATGTGCTCGAACATAATGCGCTCGGCTTCCATGGTGTAGTTGCTTTTGATTTCCTGTTGCAGGCCGTCCCAGGGGCGGGGCTGGTAGCGCTGAGCCGGATCAGCAATCAGATGGCCCATTTTTTCCAGACTTTCTCCCACATGATCCAGGCGCTGTGTCAGGCGGTCATAAAACTGGAAGGCAATGATGGCCTGCTGGATTTCATTCTGCAGCTCACGGGCAATGGTACCTATCTCCAGCGGTATGCTGTCGCCGGAGTCTGAGGCGATGCCGAGTAATCTTTGAGCGTTATCGGCCATGGCGGTGAAATTGGTGGTCAACTGGTTGACCGACTGACTGCCTTCCTGCAGCGAGGTGTCAATCTGGGCAACGGCCAGGGCCAGCATACTGAGTGTTTCGCTGACCTGGCTCCAGTTCACATCGTCTCCCGGCCGCGGCTGAGCCCCGAGAGTATGGCGCTGTTGAGTCATAGTCTTCCTGCCTGTGTGCTTTCGCTAAGCATAGAAGATATTTACGTCAGTGTTAGCGCTTTTTACCTTCCTGTTGCAGGCGGTAATACAGTGCCGATGTATCGAAGTCGCCGGCGCCCATAGCCTGCAGTTGCGTATAGTATTCATCCACCTGATGGGTGACCGGCAGGGAGATCCCCATATTGGCGGCTTCCTGCAGGCAGATCTGCAGGTCTTTATGCATCCAGTTCACGGCAAAACCATGGTTATAGTCACCGTCAATCATGGTCTGATGGCGGTTATCCATCTGCCAGCTGCCGGCGGCTCCCTGGGAGATCGCGGAGATCACCTGCTTCAGGTCCAGCCCGGCATTTTCAGCAAAATACAGGCCCTCCGACAGTGCCTGTATCAGCCCGCCGATACAGATCTGATTCACCATTTTGGTTTTTTGCCCGGCACCGGCAGGCCCCATATGCTGGATCGCTTTGGTATAAGGCGCGGTAATGGCTTTTACGTCGTCGAACAATGTGTTGCTGTCAGCACCTGTCATCAGGCTGAGCTGACCATTGATAGCGCCCTGTTGGCCGCCGGATACGGGGGCGTCGGAAAATAACTGACCGCGCCGGGAACAGGCATCATTAATTTCTTCACTTAATAAGGCGGATGTTGTGGTGTGGTCGATAACCACCGTGCCCTGATCCAGCTGATCCAGCAGCGGGTGTTCGCCGGTAAGAATGTTGCGCACGTCATCATCACGCCCGACGCACAGCATGACATACTGAATATGATCAGGAAGGGCGGTTAAATCGCTGACGATGCTGCCGCTGTATTCCTGAATCCATTTTTCTGCAACACTCTGTGTACGGTTATAAACTGCGACATTATGTCCCGCCTTTGCCAGATGGCCAGCCATTGGGTAACCCATGGTGCCAAGGCCAATAAATAAAATATTGCTCATAATTGCCGTCTCCGTTAACGCCTTTTGCGGAAATCTGTTTCCCATAAAAAAAGCCGCTTTGCAGCGGCTTTTTAGTTTTCTCCGGTCAATCAGCCCGGATAATCACGTTTCTGATGGCCGGTATACAGCTGACGTGGACGACCGATACGGTAATCACTGGCGATCATTTCGTTCCAGTGTGCAATCCAGCCTGGTGTACGGCCGGTAGCAAAAATAACGGTGAACATTTCAGTCGGAATACCGATGGCTTTCAGAATAATGCCTGAGTAGAAATCGACATTCGGATACAGGCCACGCTTCACGAAGTATTCATCTTCTGTCGCGATTTTTTCCAGTTTCATGGCGATTTTCAGCAGCGGATCATCTTCCATGCCCAGCTCTGCCAATACTTCGTCACAGGTTTGTTTCATCACTTTCGCACGTGGGTCGAAGTTTTTATAAACACGGTGACCGAAGCCCATCAGACGGAACGGATCGTCTTTGTCTTTGGCTTTGGCGATGAATTTATCGATGTTGGATTCGTCACCGATTTCGCTCAGCATGTTCAGCACGGCTTCGTTGGCACCGCCGTGTGCAGGCCCCCACAGCGCGGCAATACCAGAGGCGATACAGGCAAACGGGTTAGCGCCGGTAGAGCCGGCCAGACGTACGGTTGAGGTGGATGCGTTCTGCTCATGATCGGCATGCAGCAGGAAGATACGGTCCATGGCTTTGGCCAGAACCGGGCTGATTTTCTTCTCTTCGCATGGGGTGTTGAACATCATGTGCAGGAAGTTTTCGCCATAGCCCAGTTCGTTGCGCGGGAACATAAACGGCTGGCCTATTGAGTATTTGTACACCATAGCTGCCAAAGTTGGCATTTTAGCGATCAGACGGTGTGCGGAGACCACACGGTGGTGCTCATCATGGATATCCAGGGAATCATGATAGAAAGCGGACAGGGCACCGACCACGCCGCACATGATGGCCATCGGGTGAGCATCACGGCGGAAACCGTTGAAGAAGTGGCTCAGCTGCTCGTGAACCATGGTGTGATTTTTAATTGTGCTGACAAATTCTTCTTTTTCTTCCTTGCTCGGCAGTTCACCGTGCAGCAGCAGGTAGCAGGTTTCCAGATAATCGGATTTCTCTGCCAGCTGATCAATCGGGTAACCACGGTGCAGAAGTACACCGGCTGCGCCATCGATATAAGTGATTTTGGATTCGGTTGCTGCGGTGGCCATAAAGCCGGGATCGTAGGTGAACAGGCCTTTGCCTGTGAGGCTGCGGACGTCGACTACATCGGGACCAAGTGTGCCTTCATACACAGGCAATTCGAGAGATTCTTCAACGCCATCAACTTTAAGAGTTGCTTTTTTGTCAGCCATGGATCGGCCTCCTGCTGTTCAATTATTAAGCCTTAAAAATAAGGCGGGACCTCAAAATAAAGGGCACAACTATAGGTACTGAACTTCGTTTGTCAATTACCCGGCAGTCGAGCAGCCAAGATGTCAATGGTCCAGTATAGTGGCCGGGCTGTAAAGCTGAACCGGGTCAAGTGATAAGCAAAACCTATCAATAGTATGGTTTAAGCGTTTGTAAATCGTTTGGCCCACGACTATAATTTGTCGCGACCTGAAACTTGTGCAAAAGTTGTACAAGCAAGGGAATCTTCTTGAGCCTGCGCTTAGTCCTTAACAGCCAAAAGCAAAAACGTTAGGGATATAAGCCCATAAGAGAGTGTAAGAGCCGTGAATAGCAATAGACCTACAAATTTAGATCTGACTACTATTGAGCTCCCACTTCCCGCCAAAGCCTCCATCATTCACCGTATTTCCGGTTTCATTCTGTTTTTCGCCGTGGCCTTCATGCTGTGCGCGCTGGCAGCGTCTCTGGAATCAGAACAGTCTTTTGCCGATCTGCAAGCGGCGTTTGATAACGGCCTGGTTAAATTCATCACCTGGGGCATTCTGTCTGCACTGGGCTACCACTTTGTAGCGGGTATCAAACACCTGTTGATGGATATGGGAATTGGTGAAACCAAAGAAGGCGGTCGTACCGGAGCCATCATTACTCTGGTGCTGGGTGTGATCGTAATCGTTCTGGCAGGAGTTTGGGTATGGTAGCAAGTGTCACCAATTTAGGCCGCAGTGGCCTGTATGACTGGGTAATCCAGCGACTGAGCGCAGTGATCCTGGCGCTTTACACTCTGTTCCTGTTGGGCTTTGTGATTGCCTCTCCGGATATGCAGTACAGTCAGTGGCAGGGCCTGTTTGCCCAGACCTGGATGAAAGTGTTCAGCCTGGTTGCTCTGATTGCAATCTGCGCCCATGCCTGGGTAGGTATGTGGACCATATCAACTGACTACCTCAAAAAGGCAGCCGTCCGTTTCGGCTTCCAGCTGGTAAGCGCAGGTTTCCTGTTTGTATACCTGGTCTGGGGTATCGACATCCTCTGGAGTGTGTAAGTCATGTCTAAAATCAGAACCATGTCATTTGATGCGATCGTGATTGGTGGCGGTGGCGCAGGTATGCGTGCTGCACTGCAACTGACCGAATCCGGTATCAAAACAGCATGTGTGACCAAGGTGTTTCCAACCCGTTCACACACCGTATCAGCCCAGGGCGGTATTACCTGTGCAATTGCCTCTGCGGATCCCAATGATGATTGGCGCTGGCACATGTATGACACTGTAAAAGGTTCCGACTACATCGGTGACCAGGACGCCATTGAATATATGTGTTCAGTGGGTCCACAGGCGGTATTTGAACTGGATCATATGGGTCTGCCGTTCTCCCGTACGGAAGAAGGCCGTATCTATCAGCGTCCGTTTGGTGGCCAGTCAAAAGGCCCGGATAATCCGACTCAGGCGGCACGTACCTGTGCTGCGGCGGACCGTACCGGTCACGCACTGCTGCATGCCCTGTATCAGGGTAACCTGAAAGGCGGTACTACCTTCCTGAATGAATGGTACGCCGTTGATCTGGTGAAAAACGAACAGGGCCAGGTGGCTGGTGTTATCGCTATCGATATCGAGTCCGGCGAGACTGTATACATCAAAGCCAAAGCAACTGTTCTGGCAACCGGCGGTGCCGGCCGGATTTATCAGTCCACAACCAACGCTCTGATTAACACTGGTGACGGTGTTGGTATGGCGATCCGTGCCGGCGTGCCGATGCAGGATATGGAAATGTGGCAGTTCCACCCAACCGGTATTGCCGGCGCGGGCGTTCTGGTAACAGAAGGCTGTCGTGGTGAAGGTGGTTACCTGATCAACAAAGACGGTGAACGTTTCATGGAACGCTATGCGCCTAACGCCAAAGACCTTGCCGGTCGTGACGTGGTGGCCCGTTCTATGGTGCTGGAAATCCTCGAAGGCCGTGGCTGTGGTGAAGACGCTGACCACGTATTCCTGAAGCTGGATCACCTGGGTGAAGAAACCCTGAACGCCAAGCTGCCGGGTATTCTGGATCTGTCCCGTACCTTCGCACACGCTGATCCGGTTAAAGAGCCGATTCCGGTTGTTCCGACCTGTCACTACATGATGGGTGGTATTCCGACCAACATCGGTGGTCAGGCGCTGACGCAGGATGAAAACGGCAACGACGTTGTGGTTGAAGGCCTGTATGCAGCCGGCGAAATCGCCTGTGTGTCTGTGCATGGTGCTAACCGTCTGGGCGGTAACTCACTGCTCGACCTGGTGGTATTCGGCCGTGCAGTGGGTCTGCAGGTTGAACAGAGCTTCCGTGAAGGTTTTGACTTTGTCTCACCAACGGACGCTGACATTGAACGCGCCATGGGTCGTCTGAATCGCCTGAACAACGCCACAAGCGGTGAGAAGGTGGCCGAGGTACGTGCAGAACTGCAGAAAACGATGCAGCTGTACTTTGGTGTATTCCGCGAAGGGCCGAGCATGGAGAAAGGTCTGGAACTGCTGAAAGAAATTGGTGAGCGTGTGAAAAACACCGTTCTCGATGACAAAAGCGGTCCATTCAATACGGCACGTATCGAAGCGCTGGAGCTGGATAACCTGTTTGAAACAGCTTATGCAACCGCTGTGGCTGCGATTGAGCGTAAAGAGTCCCGCGGTGCACACGCCCGTAACGACTTTACCGAACGAGACGATGAGAACTGGCTGTGCCACTCATTGTACTTCCCGGAAACCAAAACCATCGGAAAACGCGCGGTTAACTTTGCTCCAAAAACCATGGAAGCATTCCCGCCGAAAATCCGTACATACTAACAGGGGAGTATTACAATGCTGGTGAGTATATATCGCTATAACCCTGAGACAGACGAAGCGCCTTATATGAAGGACTACGACATTACGATTCCTGGTAATAAGGACGTAATGGTTCTCGACGTGCTGGCTCTGGTGAAAGAACAGGATCCGACTCTGGCTTTCCGCCGCTCCTGCCGTGAAGGGGTGTGTGGTTCAGATGGTATGAGCATCAACGGCAAAAATGGCCTGGCTTGCATCACACCTATTTCTGAGGCAACTAAGGGCAAAATGGACAAGCTGGTGCTGCGTCCTCTGCCTGGTCTGCCAGTGATCCGCGACCTCGTTATCGACATGTCGCTGTTCTATAAGCAGTATGAGAAAATTAAGCCTTACCTGGTGAACGATACGCCGGCGCCGGCGATCGAACGTCTGCAGACGCCGGAAGACCGGGCGAAACTGGATGGCCTGTATGAGTGTATTCTCTGTGCATGCTGTTCAACTGCCTGTCCGTCGTTCTGGTGGAACCCGGATAAGTTTGTCGGACCGTCCGGTCTGCTGCAGGCTTACCGTTTCCTGGCAGACAGCCGTGATACCCAGACACAGGAACGATTGGCGGAATTGAGCGATCCATTCAGCGTCTTTCGTTGCCGTGGGATCATGAATTGTGTCAATGTGTGCCCGAAAGGATTAAATCCGACGCGTGCGATTGGTCACATCCGTAATATGCTGCTGAATCAGCAGGTATAACAGCGGAACATACTGTCCACCGACGGTATTAGACGTAAGTGGGCTGGACATACAGCCCACTTACGTTAACAATTTTTCAAAAATAGAGCTCAAAAAGCTTTATTTTTAACTAAGCTAGATTTTTAGTTGAGGGTACGGGGAATTCCCGGTTCACCTCAGAGGCCTTGCGATCTATCCGGTCGGCCCTCTAACTCGCGTAGCGCTAGAGTCGGTGCAACTACTCTGTGGGTGATTTCCCTCGTTTTCTACCAAAACAGGGTGGTCGTACATGCACGAGCAGACAATGGAGCAACTATGGAGCACCTCCCAGCTCGACGGGGGTAATGTTGCTTATATCGAAGAACTCTTCGAAACCTACCTTAGAGATCCTAATGAGGTACCGGAAGAGTGGCGGAACTATTTTGATAAGTTACCGCGCGTCGATGAGAATATATCGACTGATACCCCTCATAAGCCCATTCGGGAACAGTTTCTTCTTCTTTCCAAAAATCAACACCGATCCCGCCCGGTTTCTCAGGGGGCAGTGAGCTCAGATCACGAGCGCAAGCAGATACAGGTTCTGTTGCTGATTCACGCCTTCCGTGGCCGTGGGCACCAGCATGCGAAGCTGGACCCGCTGGGGCTGATGGAACGCGAAAGCGTGCCGGATCTTGATCTTGCCTTTCATGGCCTTTCCCGTGCTGATCTGGATACCCAGTTTCAGACCGGTTCCCTGTTTATTGGCCAGGAACAGGCAACACTGAAAGAGATTATGGACGCACTGGAAACCACGTATTGTGGTTCCGTTGGTGCTGAGTACATGCACATCGTAAACAGTGCTGAGCAGCGCTGGTTCCAGCAACGTCTGGAAAGTGTCCGTGCCCACCCGAAATTTGGCTCCGAAGTGAAGATGCACCTGCTCGAGCGTCTGACTGCTGCGGAAGGCCTGGAAAAATACCTCGGTTCCCGTTATCCGGGTGTGAAGCGTTTCGGTCTGGAAGGGGGCGAAAGTCTGATCCCGCTGATGGATGAGCTGATCCAGCGCAGCGGTACTTACGGTGCCAAAGAAATTGTTATCGGTATGGCGCACCGTGGTCGTCTGAATACCCTGATCAACACGCTGGGTAAAAAGACCTCCGATCTGTTTGACGAATTCGACGGTAAAGCCAAATACGTGTCTCACGGTGACGTGAAATACCACCAGGGTTTCTCATCCAACGTGATGACCTCCGGTGGCGAAGTGCACCTGGCGCTGGCATTTAACCCGTCTCACCTGGAAATTGTATCCCCTGTGGTGGAAGGTTCCGTGCGGGCCCGTCAGGACCGCCGCGATGACAGCTCGGGTGAAAAAGTGGTGCCTGTGAGCATTCACGGTGACTCAGCGTTTGCCGGTCAGGGTGTGGTTATGGAAACCTTCCAGATGTCACAGACCCGGGCCTACAAAACCGGTGGTACGGTTCACATCGTGATCAATAACCAGGTAGGTTTCACCACCTCCAAACGTGACGATACCCGTTCCACGGAATACTGCACTGACGTCGCCAAGATGATCGAAGCACCGATTCTGCACGTGAACGGTGATGATCCGGAAGCGGTACTGTTTGTTACTCAGCTGGCCGTGGATTATCGCAACGAGTTCAAGAAAGACGTGGTGATCGATCTGGTGTGTTACCGCCGTCGCGGCCATAACGAGGCCGACGAGCCATCCGGTACACAACCGCTGATGTACGCAGCGATCAAAAAGCAGAAAACCACCCGCGAGCTTTACGCTGCCCGTCTGATCGAAGAAGGCATTCTCGACGCAGACGCTGCCAAGCAGCTGGAAGAAGACTACCGTCAGGATCTGGACAACGGTAACCATGTTGCCAAGAGTCTGGTGAAAGAGCCCAATAAAGAGCTGTTCGTCGACTGGACGCCTTATCTGGGCCATGAGTGGACAGCCAAGTCCGATACCTCATTTGATCTGAAACGTCTGCAGGAACTGGCTGCCCAGATGCAGGAAGTTCCTGAAGGTTTCTCGGTACAGCGTCAGACCGGCAAAATCCTGCAGGACCGCAGCCGTATGGCCGCCGGAGCCAACCCGATCAACTGGGGCTTCGCTGAAACCATGGCCTATGCCACGCTGCTGGATCAGGGGTATCAGGTTCGTCTGACCGGGCAGGACGTTGGGCGCGGGACCTTCTCTCACCGCCATGCGGTGCTGCACAATCAGAAAGACGGTTCCCGTTATATTCCGCTGCAGCACGTCCGTGAAGATCAGCCGGAGTTCGATATTTACGACTCGCTGCTGTCTGAAGAAGCTGTGCTGGCATTTGAATATGGTTATGCCACAACGACCCCTGGCGCGCTGGTGATCTGGGAAGCCCAGTTCGGTGACTTCGCCAACGGTGCACAGGTGGTGTTTGACCAGTTTATTTCTTCCGGTGAGCACAAGTGGGGCCGTCTGTGCGGTCTGACGATGCTGCTGCCACACGGCTACGAAGGCCAGGGGCCGGAACACTCCTCAGCGCGTCTGGAGCGTTATCTGCAACTGTGTGCTGAGCACAATGTTCAGATCTGTGTGCCATCGACGCCTGCGCAGGTGTATCACATGCTGCGCCGTCAGGTGATCCGTCCACTGCGTAAGCCACTGGTGGTGATGTCTCCGAAGAGTCTGCTGCGTCACAAGCTGGCGACCAGCACGCTGGAAGAACTGGCGGATGGCAGCTTCCAGACCGTTATTGATGAGATGGATGAACTGAATCCGGAAAAAGTACGTCGCGTACTTATGTGTGCCGGTAAGGTTTATTACGATCTGCTGGAACGTCGCCGCGCAGAAGAAATCGACGATATTGCTATCGTACGTATTGAACAGCTGTATCCGTTCCCGGCCGATGACCTGACCGACGTTCTGAAGAAATTCACGAACCTTAAAGAGGTTTATTGGGTCCAGGAAGAGCCTATGAATATGGGCGCCTGGTACAGCAGTCAGCACCATATGCGTCGTGCACTGCAGGAAATTAATCCTGAACTGCACCTGGAATACGCCGGACGTGATGCATCGGCTTCACCGGCGGCAGGCTATATGGCGCTGCACTTACAACAGCAAGAACAACTGATACGAGACGCTCTGGGTTTGCAGGGCTAGGTAACCGCAGGAATATCTAAGGAAAATATGTAATGAGCATCGAAATTAAGGCACCCACTTTTCCTGAATCTGTAGCCGACGGCACAGTGGCGACCTGGCACAAAAAGCCAGGTGAGCCTGTCGAACGTGATGAGCTTATCGTTGATATCGAAACCGATAAGGTCGTGCTGGAAGTTGTGGCCCCTGCTAATGGCAGTATTAAAAACATCCTCAAAGATGAGGGTGAAGTGGTTTTAAGTGACGAAGTCCTCGCCGTATTTGAAGAAGGTGAAGTGTCTGCGTCTCCGGCCAAAGAAGAAGAGAAACCGGCTGAGCCGGCAGCGGAAGAAAGCTCTTCTGCGGATGACAGTGATGCCGTAGCCGGTCCGGCTGCGCGTAAACTGGCGGACGAAAAAGGCATTAACCTGGCCGATGTTAAAGGCACCGGTAAAGGTGGTCGTGTCACCAAAGAAGACGTACAGAACCATGTTAAGTCGTCTTCCTCGTCTGCACCGGCCGCATCGTCTTCTGCAGCACCGGCACCGGCCGCGGCACCAATGCCAGCAGGTGAACGCATTGAAAAACGCGTACCTATGACCCGTCTGCGTGCCACCATCGCCAAGCGCCTGGTGGATGCACAGCAGAACGCTGCCATGCTGACAACCTACAATGAAGTCAACATGAAGCCGGTTATGGATCTGCGTAAGCAGTACAAAGACCAGTTTGAAAAAGCCCACGGTGTGAAACTGGGCTTTATGTCTTTCTTTGTGAAAGCAGCCACCGAAGCGCTGAAACGTTTCCCGGCGGTGAATGCGTCACTGGATGGCAATGATATGGTGTACCACGGTTATCAGGACGTCGGTGTTGCCGTGTCTACAGAACGTGGTCTGGTTGTACCTATCCTGCGTGATACTGACAGCATGGGTCTGGCAGAAATCGAAAGCACCATTGGTGATTACGCCAAACGTGGCCGTGACGGCAAACTGGGTATTGAAGACATGCAGGGCGGTACCTTCACCATTACCAACGGTGGTATCTTTGGTTCCCTGATGTCCACTCCGATCCTGAACCCACCGCAGACCGCCATTATGGGGATGCACAAAATTCAGGAACGTCCGATGGCAGTGAATGGTGAAGTGGTGATTCTGCCAATGATGTACCTCGCACTGTCATATGACCACCGTATGATCGATGGTAAAGAAGCTGTGCAGTTCCTCGTAACTATCAAAGAGCTGCTGGAAGATCCGGCCCGTATGCTGCTGGATATTTAAACCGGATAGTAAAAAGGAAAAGAGATGAGTAATAAGTTTGATGTCGTCGTCATTGGCGGCGGTCCTGGTGGTTATGTAGCCGCTATCCGTAGTGCACAACTGGGTCTGAAAACAGCCTGTGTTGAAAAATGGATTAACAAAGACGGTAAAGCCGTATTCGGTGGTACCTGTCTGAATGTTGGCTGTATTCCATCCAAAGCGCTGCTGGATACTTCGCACCGCTACGAGGAAGCCAAAGAAAAATTCGACGTGCACGGCATCACTACCGGTGATGTATCCATCGATATCGGTGCGATGCTGAAGCGTAAAGATCAGATCGTTAAAAACCTGACCGGTGGGGTAGCTACGCTGCTGAAAGCCAACGGGGTTACTACCTTTGAGGGTACCGGTAAAGTACTGGCCGGCAAACAGATTGAGTTCACCAATCACTCCGGTAAAACAGAAACACTGGAAGCGGAAAACATTATTATCGCTACCGGTTCTGTGCCATTTAACATTCCGCCGGCGCCGCTGACTGACGACGTGATCGTTGACTCTACCGGCGCACTGGAATTCTCCGAAGTGCCGAAACGTCTGGGCGTTATCGGTGCCGGTGTTATCGGTCTGGAACTGGGCAGTGTCTGGGGACGTCTGGGCTCTGAAGTTGTGGTTCTGGAAGCTCAGGATAAATTCCTGCACACCGTGGATCAGGCAGCGGCCAAAGAAGCACAGAAACTGTTCACTAAGCAGGGCATGGATATCCGTCTGAACGCCCGAGTGACCGGTACTGAAGTCAAAGGCAAGCAGGTGACTGTGACTTATCAGGATGCTGACGGTGAGAAAACCGAAGTGTTCGATAAGCTGATTGTGGCTGTTGGCCGTCGTCCGTACACCGAAGGTCTGCTGTCCGGTGACAGCGGCGTGGAAATGGATGAGCGTGGCTTTATTCACGTAGACGACACCTGCCGCACCGATGCTCCCGGCATCTGGGCCATCGGCGATGTGGTTCGCGGACCTATGCTGGCACACAAAGCATCTGAAGAAGGTGTAATGGTTGCTGAGCGTATTGCCGGCCACAAAGCACAGGTGAACTATGACGTGATTCCATCGGTTATTTACACCCATCCGGAAATTGCGTCCGTGGGCAAAACCGAAGAAGAGCTGAAATCAGAAGGTGCGTCATACAATGCCGGTATGTTCCCGTTTGCTGCTATTGGCCGTGCCATGGCATCCGGTGAAACCGATGGTTTTGTAAAAATTCTGGCCGATGCTGATAACGACCGTATTCTGGGGGCCACCGTGATCGGGCCTGCAGCCGGTGATCTGTGTCAGCAGATTGTGATCGCCATGGAGTTTGGTTCCACGGCAGAAGATGTGGGCATGATGGTGTTCTCGCACCCAACCGTATCCGAAGCTGTGCATGAAGCTGCGCTGGCGGTGAACAATGCCGCGATTCACAAAGTGAACCGTAAGCCGAAGAAAAAATAAGTTTGGGGTCTGCTGACTGTACCGCGGTTATATTTACAGCGGTGGTATATTCAGCACAGGCTCTGGTTAAACTGGCCCGGGTTTCCGGGCCATTGTTTATGGCCGTATTCTGGTACTTCCTGGTGCCACCGACACAATCGGTTATACGGTTAACTGAGGCGGCCGGGTCAACCCCGGCATAAAACAAAGACAGGACGAAAGCGATGAACCTTCACGAATATCAGGGTAAACAGCTTTTTGCTCAGTATGGACTGCCAGTATCCGAGGGTGTGGCAGCCAAAACTGCAGACGAAGCTGTAGCTGCAGCGGACACCATTGGTGGTGACCGTTGGGTAGTAAAAGCACAGGTGCACGCCGGTGGCCGCGGTAAAGCGGGCGGTGTGAAGCTGGTTTCTTCCAAAGACGAAATCAAAGCCTTTGCTGAACAGTGGCTGGGTAAAAATCTGGTAACTTACCAGACTGACGAAAATGGCCAGCCAGTAAGCCGTATTCTGGTGGAAACCTGCACCGATATCGCTAACGAGCTGTATCTGGGTGCGGTAGTAGACCGTTCCAGCCGTCGCGTTGTTTTCATGGCGTCTACAGAAGGCGGTGTGGAAATTGAAAAAGTGGCCGAAGAAACGCCGGAAAAAATTCTCAAGGCAACCATTGATCCGCTGACCGGTGCTCAGCCGTATCAGGGCCGTGAAATGGCGTTCAAACTGGGTCTGGAAGGCGATCAGATCAAACAGTTCACCAAGATCTTCCTGGGTCTGGCTAAACTGTTCGAAGAAAAAGATCTGGCGCTGATCGAAATCAACCCGCTGGTCATCAAAGAAGACGGTGATCTGCACTGTCTGGATGCCAAAATCGGTGTGGACGGTAACTCTGTATACCGCCATAAAGATCTGCAGGAAATGAACGATCCTTCACAGGAAGATGCCCGTGAAGCGGAAGCAGCAGAATGGGATCTTAACTATGTTGCACTCGACGGCAGCATTGGTTGTATGGTTAACGGCGCTGGCCTGGCTATGGGTACCATGGACATGGTAGCGCTGCACGGTGGCTTCCCGGCTAACTTCCTTGACGTGGGTGGCGGTGCGACCAAAGAGCGTGTTGCGCATGCCTTTAAACTGATTCTTTCTGACGACAAAGTGAAAGCCGTACTGGTGAACATCTTTGGCGGTATCGTACGCTGCGACATGATTGCAGAAGGTATTATCGGTGCTGTGAAAGAAGTGGGTGTGAACGTTCCTGTGGTTGTACGTCTGGAAGGTACCAACGCCGATCTGGGCAAGAAGGTTCTGGATGAGTCCGGCCTCGACATCATCGCGGCTGAAAGTTTAACAGACGCTGCAGTACAGGCAGTTAAGGCAGCGGGGAACTAAGACATGTCTATTCTGATTAATAAAGACACCAAAGTTATCTGCCAGGGTTTTACTGGTGGTCAGGGTACTTTCCACTCTGAACAGGCAATCGCTTACGGTACCCAGATGGTGGGTGGTGTAACACCAGGCAAAGGTGGTACTGAACACCTGGGTCTGCCGGTTTTCAACACCGTAAAAGAAGCGGTTGACGCTACAGGTGCGGATGCATCGGTTATTTATGTACCAGCACCTTTCTGTAAGGATTCTATCCTGGAAGCAGCAAACGCAGGTATCAAACTGATCGTCTGTATCACTGAGCACATTCCGGTTATGGATATGCTGCAGTGTAAAGTGAAGTGTGATGAACTGGGCGTACGTCTGATCGGACCTAACTGTCCGGGCGTTATCACACCGGGAGAATGTAAAATCGGTATTATGCCGGGTCACATTCACCTGCCGGGTAAAGTGGGTATCGTATCCCGTTCCGGTACGCTGACTTATGAAGCGGTTAAACAGACGACAGATCATGGTTTTGGTCAGTCTACCTGTGTTGGTATCGGTGGTGACCCGATTCCGGGCTCTAACTTCATCGATATTCTGGAAATGTTCCAGAACGATCCGAAAACCGAAGCCATCGTTATGATTGGTGAAATCGGCGGTACGGCAGAAGATGAAGCAGCAGCCTACATCAAAGCCAACGTGACCAAACCTGTTGTGTCTTACATTGCCGGTGTTACTGCACCGAAAGGTAAGCGTATGGGGCACGCCGGTGCGATCATCTCCGGTGGTAAAGGTACTGCGGATGAGAAATTCGCAGCACTGGAAGACGCTGGTGTTAAAACCGTGCGCTCTCTGGCGCAGATCGGTGAAGCACTGAAAGAAGTTACCGGCTGGTAAGCCAGTCGTTTAAGCTTCTTAAAAAAACCCGCTGCGGCGGGTTTTTTTGTGCCTGCGATTACCTTGCTGCCGCATCAGGCCGACGTCAGCGGACCTTATGTGTCCCGGGTCATATCGTTAGAGTGGCGTAAAAAAAGAGTCTCTTTTATGCCTGCCATTAACGTCTCTGTGCTGTTCGCTGTATTTAAACTCGCTCTGTTAGCCGCCTGTGTTGCAACCTTCTGTGATGCTGTGCATGTGTATACCGGCACGCTGCGTTATCCGGACCCTGTCTGGTTCGGACAGGCGGCCTGGGTCTTTCCTTTATTTCTGCTGGCGTTTGCCGCCATGGCTCTGGCATATCTGGTATTACTACATTATCTGCGCGGGCCCTTAGCATTAAAGCTCAGTCGCTCTGCCGGCAGTGCCAGTGCTATGGTGGAAGCCATTACATTATTTGCCTTTTGCTATCTGTTGAGTGGTTTTGGTAATGAAAGCCCGGTGTTTCTTAACTGGGTTTTCTATGGCACTTTATTGATCCGCCTGGTGTTCAGTTATGAGCGCTGTTTTATGCTGATACTGGCCACCATGCTTGGATTAAGCGGAATGCTGGCGGAAGGACTGCTGGGCTCACTGGCGATGGTCGCTTACCGTGAAGCAGAGATATTCCATGTTCCCTGGTGGCTGGGAGGGCTGTATGCCCATGGCGCCTTTGCTCTGCGCGAAAGTATGCGTGCTCTGGTGTTATCTGAGGCATACTGATATAGCATCGCTGTCGGTGAATCCAACCGCCAGCGCATTTATTTAATCAGTGGAAATCGTTTTGGATATTATTAATCTGAAAGAGCGGCCGGATGTCTGTCAGCAACTGGCGCACTGGCATTATCAGGAATGGCATGCGCTTTACCCGCAGGACAGCGCTGAGAGCTTTCTGCAGGATCTGAAAAAGTCACTGGGTGACCGTGATATTCCCTCTACCTGGATAATGGTTGAGGGTGATCAGTTACTGGGCAGCTGCAGCCTGATCGAAGACGATATGGATAGCCGTCAGGAACTGACGCCCTGGCTGGCCAACGTGTTTATTCATCCGCAACACCGCGGCCGGGGCCTCGGCAGTCAGCTGGTCCGGGCGGTCATGGATAAAGCCCGCCAGGCCGGTGTCTCCCGCTGTTATCTGTTTACTGAGGATCAGTCAGCACTTTACCGTAAGCTGGGCTGGACGGTTTACGAAGAGACGGATAATCACGGAATTCCGGTGACTCTGATGCAGATGGAGTTTTCTGCCTGAGCTTACGTCAGCGCCAGCAGAGACTGAAAATAGCCAGGTACTTCTGTGCCGGCCGGGCCGTACCTGTGCTCTGCAAACAGATCCTCCACATTGGAGGGTTCCATATTGAGTTCCACGGTATGGGCACCGGCCTGACGTGCAATCTGTACGAAACCGGCGGCCGGGTACACATGGCCGGACGTGCCGATACTGACAAACAGATCGCATTGCTCCAGAGCCGCATAAATATCATCCATATACAGTGGCATTTCACCGAACCAGACAATATGTGGACGCAGAGATAATTGCTGGCAACAGGGGCAGGGCGTGTCGGCGGTAATGTCCTGAGAAAATGATATGACGGCGCCGGAGTTGATACAGCGGGCCTTCAGCAGTTCACCGTGCATATGCAGGAGATTCTCGCTGCCCGCACGTTCGTGCAGGTCATCAACATTCTGGGTAACCAGCAGGAAGCTGCCATCAAAAGACTGTTCAAAATCCGCTAACGCCTGGTGTGCCGGGTTGGGATGAACATCGGCCAGTTGCCGGCGGCGTTCGTTATAAAAGTTTTGCACCAGCGCAGGGTTACGTTCAAAGGCTTCCGGTGTGGCAACATCCTCGACGCTGTGGTTTTCCCATAAACCATCACCATCGCGGAAGGTTTTCAGCCCGGACTCTGCGGAAATACCGGCACCGGTCAGAACGACAATACGACGGAATTGTGTACTCATGCATCACCTGTGAAATGATCTGAGAAAAAATTGCGGATTTCGTCACTGCGTTGTATGGCATCTTTAAATCCAAGCTCAATCAGATCTTTGCAGAAACCATGAGAAAATAAAAGATAACTGAGAATACCGGAACCACTATGACTGGTATTACCACTGCCTCCGAGAGCTATTTTTAATGCTCTGGGTAACTCATCGGCATGCAGCCCGGCAATTTCATCAATCGAGCGGCTGGGATTAATCGCCAGTAATTCCACCGATTTTAATTCCATCGGCTCTTTCTTTTTGACTGATTCCGGAATTTTATCCAGTGTGCGGTTGATACGGGTCAGGCGCTCAATGTCGGTTTCCATACTGTCAAGAAAGGCGGCATTCAGCATATGGCCCATCATTTTTGCCGGCGAAGGGTAAAATACCGGTTTGTGTTCTTTCAGCTGAGTGGTGGGGGCGCCAACACCAATCACCATAATTTTCTCTGCCCCCAGATGCAGTGCCGGGCTCAGTGGTGCCAGCTGACGCACAGCACCGTCGGCAAAATAATCATTATGAATTTTAACCGCCGGAAAAATCATCGGAATGGCTGACGATGCCATCAGATGATCCAGTGTGACCCGGCTGCGGCTGCCGATACGGCGCAGTCTTTCCCAGTTGTTAATACTGTAATGGCCCTGGAAAAAACTGATGGATTTACCGTTTTCCAGCCCCGAGCAGTTGACGGCGATGGCGTGCAGCGCACCGTTATCGATGGCGGGCTGAATCTGGTCGAATTTAATCACCTCCGCCAGCAGTTCGCGCAGCGGTGTGTTGTCGAGCAGAGAAACGGTATCGTTGCGGTAGCGCTTTCCCAGCACCAGACTTTTCATCAGTCTGCCCAGCGGCCGGCTGACGCCCCAGAAGTCGGTGCGGTAAATCTGGTCACAGCTGAAATGCATCCAGATGCGTTCGAGATGGCGGATGCCCATACGGTAATTTTCGGCATAGCTGGCGAGAGCGACGCCGTTGATGGCACCGGCTGAGGTACCGGAGATGATATCGAAAGGGTTGTAATGACCCTTGGGTAAAATTTTATGGATCGCTTTGAGTACGCCGACCTGATAAGCGGCCCGGGCGCCGCCACCTGATAAAATCAGCCCGGTTTTTTTGACATCCAATAGAAACCTCTGCGCTGCTCAGATCACTGCTATCAGCCTTAGTATAGTGCATAATGCCTGCGCTTAAGACAGGAGACTCTGATATGTTTACCGGAATTGTGCAGACCCGCTTACCTGTTGCTGATATGACAGCGCAGCAGGATATGTCGACCTTCACCTTTGATTTTCCCGCAGCACTGAGTGAGGGACTGCAGATTGGCGCATCCGTGGCGGTGAATGGCACCTGCCTGACGGTACGCAGCATCAGCCCCCATGCATCCGGGGCCCGGGTGAGCTTTGATGCAATTGCCCAGACACTGAACGTCACCAACCTGGGGGCGCTGGAACCAGGCAGCCTGGCCAATATCGAGCGCTCAGCGCGCTATGGGGATGAAATCGGTGGCCATGTGCTGTCCGGCCATGTGATGGAGACGGTGAAGGTGCTGTCGGTGGAAGAGTCGGCCAATAACTGTGTTGTCTGGATGGAGCGCCCCGCGCATCTTGCGCCTTATCTGCTGAATAAAGGCTTTGTTGCGCTGAACGGCTGTAGCCTGACCATTGCAGAGCTGAAGGACGACGCTTTTTCGGTACATCTGATTCCGGAAACCCGTGATGTCACCACCTTTGGTGAAGTGGCAGCCGGTGATGCGATCAATCTGGAAGTGGATGCCCAGACTCAGGCGGTGGTTGAGACAGTGAAACGTCTGCTGTCCGATCCTGAGTCCGGTGCACAGTGGCTGCAGATGATCAGAGGCTCTGCAGATAACGGATAATATCAGCGGATTCAAACATCCACTGCTGTTCGCCCTGATCGTTTTCAATCAACAGACAGGGCACTGTGGTACGGCCGGTTGCCTGCTGCTGTTGTGCGCGGAACTCGCGGCTCTGCATCACATTGCGTTTTTCTACTTCTGCATTAATGCCCGGTAAGGACTGCAGCACCCGCTGGCAGAAAGGGCAGGCATCATAGTAGTACAGCGCGTATTTCATAACTTTTCCCCTGACAGATTCAGTATGGATTACATGGAACTGGTATTACTCTTTTTTATCTCGGTCGCCGCGAACTGGTTTTCCGCGCTGGCCGGTGGTGGCGCCGGGCTGATTCAACTGCCCATTCTTATCTTTATGGGGCTGCCATTTCCTCTGGCACTGGCCACCCATAAAGTTGCCACCGTTGCGCTTGGTGCCGGTGCGACCCTGCGTCATCTGCGGGCCGGAACGCTCTCCGCCTGGCTTCTGCTGCTGATCCTGATCAGCGGTGTGCCCGGTGTATGGGCAGGAGCCGTGTTTATCCTGGGTGTCGACAGCCGCGCTGCTGAAACAGCGCTGGGGCTGCTGACACTGGCGCTCGCTCTGTATTCCTGGTTCAGCCCCACACTGGGTCTGTCATCAGAACCACGTCACCGTTCATCCTTTGATATTATCCTTGGTGGCATAGTCCTATTGCTAATAGGTTTTGCCAATGGGGCACTGTCTGCCGGCAGCGGCCTGTTTGTGACCCTGTGGCTGGTGTACTGGTTCGGACTGGATTATAAAACGGCGGTTGCTCAGACTCTGGTGGCCGTCGGACTGGGCTGGAATGCCACCGGGGCCCTGACCATGAGCCTGGCAGCGGAAGTGCAATGGCACTGGATTCCTGCGCTTATCGCCGGCTCGTTACTGGGTGGTTATCTGGGCGCCAATACTTCGGTGCGTTCCGGCAACCGGACCATTAAGAGGGTTTATGAGCTGGTGACATTGATTGTGGGTCTGAAACTGCTGGCGGGTGCTCTTCTCTGACATCCGTGGTGTGCAGCCAGCGGTAGACCACCGTCTTGATACCAGCCATCGACACCGGCTTACTGAGGTAGTCATTCATGCCTGCGTTCAGGCAGCGCTGTTCATCGCCGGACATCGCATTGGCGGTAACGGCGATGATCGGGCAATCACTTTCCGCAAAGCTGCCGCTGCGGATTTTATCGGTGGCCTCAAAGCCGTCCATAACCGGCATCTGGCAATCCATAAATATCAGATCGTAATGATATTGGCGGTTGTCATCCAACAGCAGTGCCAGCGCTTTTTCGCCGTTATCAGCCACATCCGTTTCAATATGCAGACGGTTAAGCATGGAACTCAGGACCCGCTGATTCACCGTATTATCTTCCACTATCAATGCCCGGCCGCGGATATTTTCAATGGGCGTCATGGACTGCTGTCGGGACATATTGCTGACGTCAGTTAATTCACTGCGCCCCAGTGGCTGAACCGGAATACGCAGCGTGACTCTGGTGCCCTGATGTTTGCTGCTGTCGATGCTGATGTCGCCCTGCATAACATGACAGACTGCTCTTACCAGTGACAGGCCAATCCCCAGCCCCTGATACTGACGCTGCATGGAGGAGTCCGCCTGACCAAAAGAATTCTGAATACGGACTAACTCATTATGGGTCATACCGACACCGGTATCCTTAATAATGATTTTCAGACAGGGCATTTGATTCACAACATCCATACTGACCGATACATGAATCCCGCCATGGTCAGTGAATTTTACCGCATTTTCTAACAGGGCCTTGAAGGCATGGCGGATACATTTGACGTCAGCCCGGATACAGTCAGGCAGAGCAGCATCGAGATGCAGGTCGAAAGTCAGGTTTTTTTCCTGACACAGCTGTCGGCTGTAATCTGATGTGGTTTGTATGAGCGTATTCAGGTCCATGGTTTCCGGCGCAAGAATACGGTTGCCGGCCTGCAGCTCGGTGTAAGTCAGAACATTATCCACCAGGTCCAGCATGTCACGGGCGCTGTCTCTGGCATCCTGCAGATTTGCCATCAGAGTGTGGCCCTTCTCATCGTCGGCCAGTTCCAGCGAGCCAATGATTCCGTTCAGTGGAGTACGGAATTCGTGGCTGATCGTTGCCAGAAAATCATTTTTAAGGCGGTTAGACTCCGCCAGGCGTTCAGCCCGGTATTCCAGTTCTTTTTTAACCCGCGCTTCTGCATCCAGCTTGGCTTTCTGCAGCAGTTTGATGCGGTCGGCCAGCGCAAACGACAGCAGTACAATTTCCAGGCCGCTGCCAATTTTGCTGGCATGGATCGTCCACATATTATTGGGGAGCAGCCCCAGCATCATGCCGATGGTAATCATGCCACCGATGATGAGTGCAACCCAGGCCGCAAGAAAATAACGCGCCAGACGCTGGCCTTTGATCAGCATAACAAAGGACGCATAAAATACTGTCGTCAGAAAAATAACGACGACGAATTTACCGATACTCATGACTGTGGAAATGGGAAACAGAAAGGAGCTGATGCAGATAGCCGCTGACAACATCAGGCAAAGCCGCAGAGCAATATCCGCCGGACGATGATGTAAACGGGTTTGCAGAAAGCCGCGCGTAAAGGTGGTGCCGAAAATGCCCACCAGACCAATGGTGAGAGGTACCGCAATCTGCTGAAACCAGGGAGAAGCCGTCCAGATAAACTGGTAACCCAGACCGCTTGTCGCCAGCTGGATTCCGGCGAACGCAGCGATGTAGGTAATATAATGGAGGTAATTATTATCCCGTATGCTGGTCCATAAAAATAAATTGTAGAGGAACATAACCAGCATCATGCCGTAGTACAGGCCCAGCCCATATTGTTCGTTGCTGCGCTCTTCGGTGAAGTGGTTTACCTCCCACAGGTTAATGGGTACCTGCATTGAGCTGGCACTGTGAACATTGATATAAATGGTCTGAAATGAATGTTCATGAAAATCCAGCGGCAGAATAAAATTACGGTGGCTGAAATCACGTTGTTCAAAGGGCAGCAGGTCGCCCATTTTTTTATGCCGTATCAGGTTCTGATCACCATCAAGAATATAGATGTCCACCACGTCCAGCAGCGGATAATTGATTTCCATTAACCATTCGCGCTTACGCGACTGCGAACCATCGACGCTGAATTTCAGCCAGTAAGCGGAAGCGGTAAACCCTTCATTAAATACAGCTTTAGGGTAGGGTGATAAGCGGATATCGTGATTTAACAGGTAGGATAATGACCACTGATTTAACGGGTCTTCAATATAATAAAGTGCACTGGCGGTACTGATATGCTGGCTGCTGCGTTCCAGATAAAGGGTATTGGCGCTGTCTGCATCCTGTGCCCAGAGAGCAGCAGAAAAAGCCAGAAAAAAACAGGCGATGATTGACTGGCTGGTTTTTTTAACCCTGTTTTTTATCCGGATATCCATTATCAAACACAATCCCTGAGTGAATTCTGATGCCTGACAATTGAGGCTTTCCTGAATATCCGGAACGCGTGTGTCAGCGCATCTGGCGCCGCCGCCGAGACGTTACAACGGATAATAACACAAGCAGCAACCAGCTGAAGGCGCCACCGGATGACGACGAGGAAGACGTCGTTGTAACGACAACGGTGGTCGTTTCCGCAGCAGAATTCAGGTTGATTAATGTGACATTCAGGGATTGCTCTGATGCCTCAGTATTAATAATGCTGTCCACGGTCATGCTTGCGCTGTGATTTACACTTAAGTATGACGGTACTTTTACGGATAAATCACCTTCCCAGCGATAACGCACCGATGTGCTGTTAATACTGGTCACCTCCAGTATTTCACGGCTGCCATCCGTAAAATAGATAATAAGCACGGGCATTTCACTGAGGAAATCAAAACCGCTGGCCTGAACAATGCCGCTGACGGTAAAGGCACTGGCAGACTCACTCAACTGAATGTTCATGTTGGTTTCCGCACCACCGACACTGACGGTTTTGCTTTGATAGCCATCAGCGCTGGCGAGAACACTCAGGGTTTCTGCCGGCATTTGCAGGGTGGCTGTGCCATCACTGGCTGTTGTGGCTGAGCTGCTGAGATTCCACACGCTGAAGCGGTCGTCACTGACTGAAACCGTCGCATCCTGAAGCGGCATTAAGGAAATGTCCGTCACGCTGAACTGCACTTCTTTGGGCAAACTGAAAGTCAGCGTTTCCGCCGTATCCGGTACGTTGGTGGCGCTGAGCGTCACATCGCTGGAAAAGTCGGCAGTGGCAGCGGTCATCAGGGTGACCGTGGTGGCATTAAAGTTGTCTGCGTCGTCGGCAGCGCTCACGGTTGAAATGGTATTACCACTGGCATCAGCAAACGTCAGCGCCGGATTGCTGCTGGCCAGGCCGATGCCACTGGCAGCGACTGCGCCTTCGATCATAAGTGTCTGGCTGCTGCCATCGACAATTAACAGCGGCAGGACGGGCTTGTTGAGTCTAAGGGGGCGCTCAAGATAGAAGGTTGCGCTGTGACCACTGTTATCACTGACCGACAGCGTATAGTCACCGGCAAACGCGCCCGACAGCGGCATAGCCAGAACATAATTGCCACTGCTGACCGACAACAGATCACTGGCATCGGCGCCATTGTAAAAGAGTGTCGCCGTCAGCTCATCATCGCCACCGCTCAGTGCAAAGTTTAAGTCACTGAGACCGGCACTCAGTGTGTCGCCATCCTGATAACTGGCGGACCTGGTCGTCAGCGAGAAGGCGGGCAGAACGGTAACACTCAGAGTGCTGGTATCGGTCAGAGCGCCGTCAGTCACACTGAGCCCCAGGTTATAGCTTCCACTGGCGGAAACGTCTGCGCTGAGCGCCAGGGTATCGTCTGTGATCACGGCGGTTAATGCTGCCGGTACCGACGTCAGGCTGTAGGTCAGGGGGTTGGCGTCCGGATCACTGGCCGACAGGGTAATGGTGTCCGTCCCGCCCGCCATTAAGGTGACAGCCGCAGGATCATCCCACACCGGCGCTTCATTATCGGCTGCCAGTACATTGATATTCAGAGTCGCGTTGGCCGTCAGGTTACCGTCACTGACAGACACATCCACCGTCGTCGCACCGGATGCGTTCTGATCGGGATTAATCGTCAGCGTGGTACCACTGAGACTGGCACTGATAAGGGCGGCATCATAGCTGTCGAGACTGAACGTCAGGCTGTCGCCGTCGCTGTCCGTTGCTGTGAGTGTAATCGCCAGTGGCGTGCCACCTTCGGTAACTGAATGGTCGGTTGATGTGGCCATGACCGGCGCGTCATTCACGGCATTGACTGTCAGTGTAAAACTGGTGGAATCCGCGGCTGCACCATCGGACACCTGCACGGTGACCGTACCGCTACCGTTATAGTCTGCCGCTGGGGCAAAGCTCAATGTGGTGCCGGAGATACTGGCGCCGAAATCAGCTGCAGCAGAAACGATGGAAAATATCAGGGTATCATTTTCTGTATCCGTGGCAGACAGCGTGACATCCAGCGTGCCGTCTTCATCCAGGTTCTGGTTGCTGATTACTGCTATGACCGGTGCGTCATTCACGGCATTGACTGTCAGTGTAAAGCTGGCGGAATCCGTGGCTGTACCATCAGTGACTTCCACCGTCACTGTGCCGCTGCCGCTGTAATTGGCATCCGGCGAGAAGCTGAGCGTGTTGCCGGTAATACTGGCGCCAAACTCACTGGCAGCGGAGGTAACAGAATAGCTCAGGCTGTCGCCATCAACATCGCTGGCCGCTAAGGTCACAGACAATGTGCCGTCTTCATCCACATTCTGATCGCTGATCGCTGTTATGACCGGCGCATCGTTTACTGCATTAATGGTTAAGGTGAAACTGGCGGAATCCGTGGCTACGCCATCGGAGACCTGTACCGTCACCGTACCGCTGCCGTTGTAGTTGGCATCCGGCGAGAAACTGAGCGTGCTGCCGGAAATGCTGGCGCCAAACTCTGTGGCAGCCGAGGTGATGGCATAGGTCAGTGCATCACCGTCGGCATCACTGGCGGACAGAGTGACGTCCAGCGTACCGTCTTCGTTCAGACTCTGGTCGGATATGGCGGTCATCACGGGTGCTGAGTTACTGGTGTTCAGTGTCCAGCCAATATCAGCCAGTACGTACTGTGCCAGCCCGGCGGTATTCAGGAACTCGGTGTATTGTGGCTCCATCAGTTCGTTGGGCGTGGCATCGGTATCAAAGTGACTGACTGATGATCCGTTTTCATAGGATGCCGGGGCATACATCTGCATACGGCCGCCGCTGACACCGGCCGAAAACCCACTTAGCTGGGCATTGGTCTGTGCACCATCCCACAGCAGGTTGCCATCATTCAGAATGGCGGCTGCGCGTTGAGTATCGTTCAACGCCGTCAGTAATGCGCCCTGTGTGCCGTCATAGAGCAGCTGGGTGTAGGGATCGTAAACCGGATCGCTATTATAAGTTGCTCCGGTGACACCATTGCTCTGCAGCAGCGACAGAAAGCCCATGCCATGCATTATTTCGTGCAGCACAACGGACAGCAGCGAATTCAGTGTGCCGGTAGGCGCGTCATAGCCCAGGTACCAGCCATAGCCATCCAGGCAACCGGTTTTGCCCAGCTCGCTGTTAAAATTCGCGTTGATGTCGACGGTGCCGGCATCAAGATCTGTATTGCTCAGCTGATTTCCCAGGGCATCCGGATAAACGGTGTAGCTGGACGTTCCGGAATCGTAGAGAAAATGATACTGCGCGGGGCCTGCACTCCCTAAGGTGGCAGAAGAACTGTTACAGGCGAGCGGGTCGAAATTGGCCGATACCCGCACAGGCTGAGTGATATCGAACGTAGCATTCAGAATTGCGGCGGCGCGGTTAAAAACATTAAGTCGCTGGTCGCCAATGGTGGTCGCTGTATTGCCGCCTACCGGGCTGACTACCGTGGTGTCATTCAGACCTTCGCCAGCGCCGTCAGCATTGACAATGGTTATTGTTGCATGCGCTGGTATAAACGCGCTCAGGACAACGGCTGCCAGTGAAAGCAGAAGGGATTTTACAGACGGTGTCATGGTTGAGAGTCCTCGGATTACGGCTGCTGGGCAGGTGGCGGGGCTGGTACGCTAATTAGGGTGTCGGGAATGGGTTCGACTTTGCGTTCTGCGTGATGCAGTTTGCCGTCCTCACCGATATAGGCCATCACTACGGTATGGTGCTGACCGCGGGCGGGCATCGCGTAACCACCGGGGACGGGTTTCAGCACCAGCTGGCTGACCGGCAGACGACGTTGCTCTATGTCGCGGGTCAGCAGTTCCGGCAGGTCGTTGTCCGGCTCATTAGGGTCGTGCTGATGCGTACTGAGGTTGCCACCGGCATTGTGCAGTGACAGCGCTGGCCGGCGCACCGGCGGTGTGGCTGGTTGCGCGGAGGGCTGTATAGCAGCGGCATTGGGCCGGGACGCAACAGCGGCCGCTGATTGCGCTGATGTCGCGGTCTGCTGTGTGTCGCTGTGTGATTCTGCCACCTGAACCAGGGCTTCCTGGCGGCCGCTCAACAGGGCAGCGGCTGATACCAGCGAGGCGGTGACAAGAATGAAAATTTTTGTCTGCATAAGATACATTCCGGGCATTTATCTTAATGCTAGACAGTAACCGGGCGTTCACCACGGCACTTTGGCTAAAGCGTGTGAATAAGCGTAACCGCCTGTGTCACTGAGCGTTTGCTCAATGCTCAGGATTGACCCGACTGCCGGCGCTGTGCGTTTTTGGTCAGGCGGGTTGCTTCAGCGCTGAGCGGATCGTCCGGCCAGGGGTGTTTGGGGTAACGGCCACGCATATCTTTGCGCACTTCGGCGTAGGTATTGCGCCAGAAATGGGGCAGGTCAGAGGTTACCTGCAATGGCCTGCGGGCAGGCGATAACAGGTGAATCAATAATGGCTGGCGACCCTGCATCACTGCTGGCTGATCTTCGCAGCCAAACATTTCCTGCAGTTTTACCGCCAGCACCGGCGGCGTCTGTGAGTAATCCAGTCTCACCCGGGAGCCGCTGGCAACCGTCCAGTGGGTCGGCAGCAGCTGATCCAACTGTTGTTGCTGTTCCCAGCTGAGCAGGGATTTCAGTGCCGCAGTGAGCGGAATCTTTTTCAGGTCACGCTGGTGGCGGGCGTCGTGGCAGAAAGGCAGTAACCAGTCAGCGCGCAGGCGCAGCAGGCGATCGTCACTCATATCCGGCCATTGATCCGGCTGGTGCTGATGCGCTAACGCCAGTCGCTGACGCAGTGTCGTTGCTTCATCATCCCAGTTCAGCATGTTCAGACCATGCGTCGGGAAGAACTCATCCCATACCTGCAGCCACTGTTCCGCTGACATTGACGGTAAGGATTTGCGGCTCACGATAATCTGCCCCAGTTTCAGCTGCTCTTCCGCCTGCAGCTGGCCGTTGTCCAGCCAGCGTACATCCGCTGTAGTGCGGAACAGCTGAGGAGCAGTTGCCTGTAATTGCGCCAGCGTGGCGTCGGTTATTTCTGCGGCGCAGCGGATGCGTGACGGGCGGCCGCCACTGATATCGGCAATCGCCAGCCACTCAGTCTGGTGCCAGTCACTGTCGGCGGTAATATCGGCACCACTGCCATTGGCGAGCAGAAAACTGTCGCTGTTGGCAGAGCGGCGGCGGGCGATACGGTCAGGCCAGGCCAGGGCCAGAATCAGGCCATAATCCGGATGGGCTGACTGATTCGTGCTGGTGGACATTGACCGCAGCAAGCGCTGTTTCAGTGGCTGGATGCGTTGCCCCCACAACGGGTTATTGCGCGCCTGCTGTAACAGGCGTTTCAGGTCGTCGCTGCGGCGCAGCTTGTGCGGCCATTCCTGCAGCAGGGCAATGGTGTCTGCGGCCGCTTCCGCCATATCCAGTTCAGCGGCACTGATCAGCGCATGGGCCCAGCGTGGCTCCACCCCGGTGGCGGCGCAGGCTTTGCCATGGTCTGTCAGCGTGTTGTTGTCATTGTTGTTGCCATGAAGGATACCGAGATTTACCAGCAGCGCTTTCGCTTGTGCAAGCGCTGCCGGCGGCGGCGCATCAAGCCACAGTAGCTCGTCAGCTTCTGCTCCCCATTGGCACAGTTCCATCAGCAGGGGCGCAAGATCCGCATCCAGTATTTCTGCGCGGATATGGGCATCGCGACGTGCCTGTTCGCTTTGCGGCCATAAGCGATAACAGATTCCGGGTGCCTGACGCCCGGCACGACCGGCACGCTGCACCGAGGATGCCTGGGAAATATGACGGGTTTTCAGTTCACTGATACCGTTTTGCGGCGAGAAGCTCATGCGCCGCTCGAGGCCTGAATCCACCACGATGCGCACGCCATCAATGGTCAGCGAGCTTTCGGCAATATTGGTGGCGAACAGAATTTTACGCTGACCCTCCGCAGCCGGACTGAGGGCGGCTTTCTGTTGTTTATCGTTCAGCTGGCCATGCAGGGGCAGGATCAGACTGTCCGCGGGTGGGCTTTCCTGCAGCTGTTCACTGACGCGGTTGATATCACCAACGCCGGGCAGAAACACCAGAATGTCGCCGTCATGCTGACAGGCTTCACGGATGACCCGCGCCACGTGAACCGGCAGGCGGGTGTTGGCGTCCGGCAGCGGACGATAATGCTGTTCTACCGCGAAGCTGCGGCCTTCGCTGTGCAGCCGTTCTGCCTGCAGCGCAGTAGCCAGACTGTCAGTGTCGAGTGTGGCGGACATCACCAGTAAACGCAGATCCGGCCGTAACAGCTGCTGGCACTGATGGACCAGAGCCAGCGCGAGATCGGAATTCAGATGACGCTCATGGAATTCATCAAAGATCACCAGCCCGACACCGCTGAGTTCCGCATCATCCTGCAGCATGCGGGTCAGAATACCCTCGGTTACCACTTCAATACGGGTGTGCTCAGACACCCGGTTATCAAGGCGGATACGGTAGCCTATCGTTTCACCGGCTTTTTCGCCCAGTTGCGCCGCCATAAAGTGCGCGGCGTTGCGCGCTGCCAGACGCCGTGGTTCCAGCATAATAATGCGTTGCCCGGCCAGCCAGTCTTCATTCAGCAACGCCAGTGGTACGCGCGTGGTTTTACCGGCACCGGGCGCAGCGGTCAGCAGCAGGTTAGGGGAGGCGGCCAGTCTGTCGCGGATATCGTCCAGCAGGCTGTCAATGGGTAAAGAAAGTTCAGGCTTTGCCGGCATAGGGAAATTTCAGTGTTCTGTGCGGTCAAAAGGTTCCTTATGGTACCATTTGTCTGTTAACCGCAGGAGGTTGATATGTCAGATAAAAAAGTCATCGATTTTGCTGTGGCCAGTGGTAAGCACCGCCATGCCCGCGACCATGAAGAAAAAGAAGCCAAAGTGGAAGCGATGCGTCAGCGTTTTGAAAGTGCACTGCCGGATAAAAAAACGCCGGTAAAAGATTACCTGAAGAAAAAGCGGGCAAAAAAGAAACGTCATTAATGCGCTGCGCTGGCTGCAGCAGCGCGGTTTACGAAGGGTTTTTTTTCAGTAACTCAATGATTTCAGCTTCGGCCAGAGGTTTGGCCAGCCAGTAGCCCTGAATAAGATCGCAGCCTTTTTCGGTTAAAATCTGTTCGTCTTCACTGGTTTCCACCCCTTCAGCAATAATACGCATATCCAGGCTGTGCCCCATATTAATAATGGTTTCCACTAATGCCATGCTGCGTTTGTCACGCGTCATCTGCTGGATAAACGAACGGTCGATTTTCAGTTTGTCTGCCGGGAAAGCCGCCAGATATGACAGCGAAGAATAACCGGTACCAAAATCATCCAGGGATATACGGATACCTGCCTCGCGCAGTTTATCGAGGAACTGAATGGTTTCCTGCTGGTTACGGATTAACAGACTCTCGGTGATTTCAACCATCAGATTACCCCGTGGTAAACCGGCGGCCTGTTCCTGTTCAATAATATGTTCCGCTAATAAATGGTCGTAAAATTCAGCGGTGGAGACGTTGACGGCAATGGGTAGCAGCAGGTTCTGTTTCTGTAGTTCACAGGCGAAACGCAGAGCTTCCGCGCGCACCCATTCGCCGATCTCACGGATCATGCCGGTTTTTTCTGCCACCGGAATAAAGGTATCAGGCGGTACCAGGCCACGCTGTGGATGTTGCCAGCGCACCAGCGCTTCCAGTTGGGTAATTCTGCCGCTGGACAGTTCTTTAATCGGCTGATAGTTCAGAATCAGTTGTTTGTCTTTGACGGCGTGGCGCAGATCCTGGTGAATAATGGCGTAGTTTTTGGCTTCTTCCTGCATTACCGGCGTAAAGAAGGTATGCAGGTTACGTCCGCGGTGTTTTGCCGAGTAGGCTGCCTGTTCGGTGGCCTTGAGTAATTGCTCCAGCGTGGCGCCGTCCTGTGGAAAACGGCTGATACCGATGCTGGCCGAAATTTTAAGGTCCCGCACCTGACGGATGGTCACACTGTGGGATACCGTATCCAGCAGTTTGCGCGCCAGTTTTTCCAGCGCTTCTGCGGAGGCGTCAGAGGCGATAATAAACCCGAACTCGTCACCACCAAGACGGGCGATGACAATTTTTTCCGGTAACGCACGGCGCAGGCGGCTGGCGATTTTTACCAATAATTCATCGCCGGCATCATGGCCAAGGGTGTCATTGATTTCTTTAAAATAATCCAGGTCCATCAGCATGACGGCAAAGCTGCGCTGGCGGTGACGGCATTGTTCCAGCATCCAGTTCAGTTTTTCGTAAAACAGGTTGCGGTTTGGCAGACTGGTTAACAGATCATAACTGGCCTGATACTGAATCATCTCTTCTGAACGTTTACGTTCACTGATATCACTGAACAGTACGATGCAGCGTTCTATTTCGTCTGCTTCGTTGCGCACAACGGTAAAGCTCATTTCGGCGGTGAAATGTTCACCATTGCGGCGTGAGGCAATGGCTTCCCCGGACCAGCTTTTGCCCGCTGGCATATTGCGTACTATTTCGACGTAACGCTGCAGCTGTGTGCGGTCTTTACTGAGAAAGAATGATGGCCGTTGGCCAACAATTTCCTGCCGTGTGTATCCCGTGATCTGGGTAAAGGCCGGATTCACATCCAGCAGATTAAAATCCGGGTCAGTCACCAGCACCCCGACCGGCAGGTGCTGGGTTATCGCTTCGGTCAGGGCACGGTGTTTTTCGGCCGCCCGGAATTCCATGATGAGTTGTGCCAGACGTGCCGACTCATGGATCAGCAGCAGGTCGTGGCCGGTCGGCTGAGGTTTACTGCGGGGAAATAACGCAAAGGCACCCAGCAGGTCTCCTTTGGTGCTGATAACCGGCTGTGCCCAGCAGCTGCTGAGGCCGTTAGCGGCGGCCGTCTGACCGAAAGCATCGTCGGCGACAGAGAAGTCACTGCCAATAATCATCTGGCGTGCGGCGGCGGCGCGCCCGAAAGGCGTCTGGTCAGAACTGAGGTCCACGTAGTTCAGTTGTTGGCGTAACGGGGCAGGAAGATCCGGTCCGGCGGCAAAATGCATGGATTTGCCATCGTCACTGTTAAGGGTGACAGCGGCGACACAGTCCGGTTGTTTTTCCTGGATGAGTGCCACCAGTTCCTGCAGCAGGTTATCCACGGATTCACCGATCAGAAGCTTTTCCAGCAGCAGGTTGTAGCGGCTGATGGTCAGTTGCTGACTCTGGCCTGGTGGTGAATGTCTTCCGGAACGGTGCGGCATACGACTGGATCATCTGGTGTTTAGCAATAAGTGTAGCGACCTCCTGAGAATTTGGAACCGGCGATAATGATAAAGTACCGAAATGGTGGCTTAGCTCAAGTTATTGTTATTGCTGTCATTTTTGCAATTTTCCGGCTCCGGGACAGGGGAAATTGCAGGTATTGGGCAGGTGTTTTGCAGATGATGGTGCAATGGCAGAGCAGGCAAGGGAGTGGGCGCTGTGCAGGAAACAGTGCCGGAACAGTACCGGAAACCCCCGGCACTGTTGACCTGCAGGTTCAGGCGCCGATCAGCGACTGACCACAGACGCGGACGATATTACCATTCACACCGCCGGCGGCTGGGTTAGCAAAGAAGGCAATGGTTTCCGCCACATCCACAGGCTGCCCGCCCTGTGACAGGGAATTCAGCCGGCGGCCAATCTCCCGGGTAATCACCGGAATGGCATCTGTCATGGCGGTTTCGATAAACCCCGGTGCCACAGCATTGATGGTAATACCTTTGTCGTGCAGCTCATCCGCCATGTATTGCACGTAACCGATCACACCGGCTTTGGACGCCGCGTAATTGGTTTGTCCGGTCTGACCGGCAATGCCGTTCATAGAGGAAACGCAGATGATCCGGCCGCCTTTATTCAGGGTCTGCTGGGCAAGCAGGGCCTCGTTAATGCGTTCTTCCGCCGTCAGGTTGATGTCGATGGTCATGTTCCACCAGTGTTCCGGCATATTGGCCAGGGTTTTATCGCGGGTGATACCGGCGTTATGCACGATGATGTCGCCGCCGCCCATGGCTTTCAGTTTGTCGGAAATTAACTGTGGCGCTTCATCAGAGGAAATATCGGCCAGCAGGACTTCACCGTCGATGTCGCCCATTACTCTGGCAAGCTCTGCTTCTGCAGGTGGAATATCCAGCCCCAGTACTTTGGCACCGTCACGCGCCAGTGTACGGGCGATGGACTCACCAATACCACGGGAAGCACCGGTGACCAGAGCCACTTTGCCGGCCAGGGGTTTGTGCCAGTCCGGGTAGTCAACGGCATCCGCCGCACGCACGGTTATGACCTGGCCGTCGACATAAGCGGATTTGGCCGACATAACAAAACGCAATGGGGCGTCGAGGTTTTTCTCCGCACCGCCGGCGACAAAAATTGCCTGACAGGTAACGCCTTTTTTGCCGCTTTCTTTGGCGACGGAGCGGCTGAAGCCTTCCAGTGCCCGCATCGCTGCGGCCTGTTCACCGCTGCTGGCCTGCATATGCGGACGGCCAAGCACGATAACGCGGCCGCTGACGCTGATTTTGCGCATGACCGGATTAAAAAAGTAATACAGCTGAGCGAGGTCAGAGGTATCGGCGAAGCCGCTGGCATCGAAAATAACCGCATCAAATTTTTCGCTCATATCGGCGTGACATTCAATGCCGGTGGCTTTTACCCCGTGTGCGTCTGCGGCACTGACGATGGCTGCCGCTCCTTTGGCTGCCGCCGGATAAAAGAGTTCGCCGGCGGAAGCTTTCAGGTTACGCACGATATCATTGATCAGCACGGCATTATCGCTGGCTCCCAGCAATACTTTGCCTTCAAAAAAAGTATTCTGTGCCGGATTGTAGCGCTTAAGGGGGGCTGATTTGGGTAACACCTGCTTCAGCATGCTGCGGCCCATGCTGCTGTCGAGCATGGATTCAAGAATATTACTCATGTTTTATTTCCGCTGTAAAAATTTATAAGAATTGTTATGTCAGTCCTGGGTGTTTGACTGCCAGCTCATTACAAAGACGCTGAACATTAGCAAATTACACCAGTATCCATAAGGCCTTAAATTGACCCGGTACCATGGTGATTGCGTCACTTGAGCCAATGTCTGGTACGGTAGACGGGCTAGACTGCTCAGGCTCCGGCAGTGTTGATGTGCCTGCTGTGACGTTTCAGCAAGATTATAAAAAACCTTATGCTAAACCAGATTCAGGACTTTCTATGACTAATAAAGCCGCGCCAGCCATCCGCCGTGTTGCTGTTATCGGAGGCAACCGGATTCCTTTTGCCCGTTCCAACAGTGCCTATTCCTATGCCTCCAATCAGGAGATGCTGACCGCAGCGCTGAATGGTCTGGTGAACCGTTTCAATCTGCAGGGCGAACGGATCGGTGAGTTGATTGCCGGGGCTGTTATCAAACACAGCCGCGATTTTAATCTGGCCAGAGAAAGCCTGCTCAGCACCAGTCTTGATCCGCATTCTCCGGCCACGGATATCCAGCAGGCCTGTGGCACCGGGCTGCAGGCCATCATTATGGCAGCCAACAAAATTGCCCTGGGACAGATCGACAGTGCCATTGCCGGAGGGTCCGATACCACATCGGATGCGCCGATCGGGGTCAATGAAGGTCTGCGTAAAATTCTGCTGGATATTAACCGCGCCAAAACCACCGCTGAACGTCTGAAACTGCTGACTAAACTGCGCCCGAAACATCTGGCACCGCTGATTCCGCGCAATGGCGAACCCCGTACCGGCATGTCAATGGGAGAACACACAGAAGATACTGTTAAAGCCTGGGGAATCAGCCGTGAAGAGCAGGATCAGATTGCCTTTAACAGCCATGAAAATCTGTTGGCCGCTTATGAGCGTGGTTTTTTTGATGATCTGGTGACCCCTTTTAATGGTCTTGATAAAGACAATCTGGCACGTAAACCGGATATGCAAAAGCTCGCCTCGCTGAAGCCGGCCTTTGACCGTCAGTCCGGCCAGGGGACGCTGACCGCGGGCAACTCGTCGGCGCTGACGGACGGTGCCTCCGTGGTGCTGCTGGCCTCGGAAGCGTGGGCTGAAGCGCATAACCTGCCGGTGAAAGCGTATCTGTCGTTTCATGAAACCGCCGCCGTGGATTTCTTTGGTAAAGACGGCAATAAAGATAAAGAAGGTCTGCTGCTGGCTCCGGCGTATGCCGTTCCGCGTATGCTGCAACGGGCTGGCCTGAGTCTGCAGGATTTTGATTTTTACGAAATTCACGAAGCCTTCGCCGGGGTGGTGGCGTCCACCTTAAAAGCCTGGGAAGACGACACCTTCTGCAAAGAAAAATTGGGTCTGGATAAAGCACTGGGCAGCATTGATCGCAGCAAACTCAATGTGAACGGTTCGTCCATTGCTACCGGACACCCCTTTGCTGCCACCGGCGGGCGCATTGTCGCCAGTCTGGCGAAAATGCTGGAAGAAAAAGGCTCAGGCCGCGGGCTGATATCCATCTGTGCGGCCGGCGGGCAGGGCGTGGTGGCGATTCTGGAACGCTGATTGTCCTGATTATCCGTACCAATAAAAAAGCCCAAAAAAGCCCGCCATTGGCGGGCTTTTTGGATTCCGGGCCCGGAATCAGCCGGTGCGGACTTCGTCGGGCCAGCGCTCCAGCAGGTTATTCAGCAATGACTGCTGGCCAGCATTGGCCATGCTTTGTTGACTGATCAACGTATTTCGCAGATCGTCCAGTTGTTGCGTGCTTAACAAAAGATCAATAGTCTCATCGCCGGTCAGCATGGCATTGCGCAGATGCAGTGCCAGTGAGGTGTGATCATTACGCAGCATACGTTCGGTGAGACTCACCGTCCCCCGGCTTAATCTCAGGTGATGGATGGTCATAAGGGGCCCTCAGTTGTCTGATATCCATGTCTGACAAGCGGTTATTGTCGCAGATGCTCAGCCGATGGGTATCAGTCAGATGTCTTAGTCAACTTAGGTTAGTACATGAATAAGTGGTTTGCTCTGTCAGGACTGTATCTGGTTCAGGGACTGCCCCACGGCTTCTTTGGTCAGGCGATGCCTGTCCTGCTGCGGGAACAGGGACTGGATCTGACGCTTATCGGCCTGTTGTCCATTGTCTCTGCTCCCTGGGCGCTGAAATTTATCTGGGCGCCCTGGCTTGACCGCTTCACGCTGAAGACCGGTGAACACCGCCGCAGCTGGATTCTGGCGATGAATTACAGTGCCGTGATTGTATTGCTGCTGCTGGCCGCTCAGCCGCTCAGCGTGTGGACCGAATCAGCGGTCTTTCTGCCATTGCTGCTGTTGCTGATACTCAATACCTTGATCGCGACTCAGGATATCGCGACCGATGCCATGGCAGTGGAGAACATCGAGCCTGCACGCCGGGGCATCGCCAACGGCATTCAGGTGGCGGGCTACCGGACCGGGATGATTCTCGCCGGTGGTGGCCTGATTTCGTTATATGGTGTGATCGGCTGGCAATGGGCCCTGTGGCTGCTGGCCGGCATTATGGTTGCCGGCACGCTGCCGCTGTGGTTTTTTAAACCCCGTCCTCACACCGCAGAACATCAGCCTCTGTGGCCGTTATGGCTGGGATTTTTCCGTCTGCGCAACGCCGGTGCCTGGCTGTTGCTGTTACTGGTGTATAAGCTGGGCGACGCCTTCGGGACGCCGATGATCCGGCCATTGTTATCCGATGCCGGCATCAGTCTGGAGCAGCTGGGACTCCTGCTGGGGACGGTGGGTTTTTTAGCCGGGCTGTTCGGTGCCTTGCTAGGTGGTTGGCTGGTGACCGTGCTGGGCCGGCAGATTACGCTGCTGGGATTTCTGTTGCTGGAGGCGCTGGCATTGCTCAGTTATCTGGGCATTGATGGCATGGGGCTGGCACCGCAAAAAGACTGGCTGCACATTTACCTCGCGGTGATTGTTGAGCACCTGGCGGGCGGCATGGGCACTGCCGCGCTCTTTACCGTGATGATGGACCGCTGCCGCAGCCACTGCGAGGCCGCCGATTATGCGCTGCAGAGTTGCGTGATTATAATATCCGGAATGATCGCTGGTGCTGTCTCCGGATTCAGCGCCAGCGCGCTGGGTTACGATGGCCATTTTATGCTGTCAGCCATACTGGCCCTGATGCCCGTCGCCCTGGTGTGGTGGCTGATTAAACACCGCGCTTTTATGCTGAACCGTGAACTCTAGAGACCCGGGCCAGCGCTACCGGGTACAGCAAACTGACTGAAGTAAGAGTAAAAGAGTAAAACGAATGAGTGAACCTGATATTCAAACGACCCTGGATGCCCGGGGATTATTTTGTCCTGAACCTGTGATGATGCTGCACAACACCATCGAAGACATCGCTGTCGGGCGGGTGGTCGAGATTCTGGCGACAGATCCTTCCACTCAGCGGGATTTTCTCAAGTTCTGCACCTTTCTTGGCCATGAAATGTTGGCCAGCGAAGAGCTGGAGGGTGAATACCGGTTTTTGATCCGTAAAAACGCGGAGGATTAAAGGGGGAGGGCGGACACCTGTTATTTGATGAGGTGTCCATCCTTGCACCGGCAGGGAATATAGTTCTGCTATATATCAGCGCTGTTTATTTGATCCAACAACTTGATAGCTCTTTCCATTCCTCCAGCCAGGTATAGATGTCGCCATAACTGAATATATAACTCTTTATAGGTATAGAACTGTCCTGCAATACGTTTATCGTAAGTGTTACAGCCTGTGAATTGTCTTCCATGCCAATACCTGCCAAGCGACTCTGGTGAAGGGCTGGATTTGAATATTTCTTTCCAGTTTTGATTGCGTTTTATGTGCTTTAAAGTGCAACTCATTCCTGATAATACTTCTTTAAATTCTGCTTGATGCTGTTCTGCAATGGGAAGAAGTGTTTGAAAGTTATCCTCGAGTAGTTTAATAAATTGATCGGAGAATACTCTGCTGTAGCGTCCGTGTGAAGCTGATGTCTCTGCCAGTGAGTGGATAGGGAATGAATAAAGGTAATCAATAAATAGGTTGTTACCCTGGTTGGAATGTTCATTAATAAAGTTTTCAAACGAGTTTACTGCTATGTATCCAAGTAAAAAGTCTTTGTCAGTAAGGTTTTCTGGTTTACAAGTCCATATGGATCCTTGATGGAAACTTTTGTCTTTTTCACAGTATTCCGTTTTATCTGTTATAATGCGCGAAATACCACCGCAGACATTAGATCCATTGACTTTTGTTATTAATATTGGTGGCTTGTAATACATTACCTGTGTCGCGTTGTATCTGCAGTGGCCATTAAAAAATCCATCAAGGGATTCATTAAGATTTTTAAAGAAAACAAACTCAGTTGCTTTGTTAGTGAAATTTTCAGGGATATCTATTGCCATCCTTTGGGCAAGTTTAATATAAAATTCTCTGTCGCGTTTTATATTATTTTCCTTTATTAATTCTATTATTCTGTCTACATAACAAGATTCAAGTTGTGATGATCCAAAAAGACTATCTCTGGGCTTGTTAAGGCAGCTTTTTCGTGTTTTTAGCCATGCTATCTGCTCTGTTTTAATCTTTTTTTTATCACCTTTGGTAATCGATAGTTGATAAACATAGGCCATCCAGACATCTAGTCCGGAAAGTAAATTGCTGGAACAAATTTTGTGTTCGACTTCGGTGGCGGCTTTCTGGCAATCAAATGATGGTGAATTTACTGTAGGCCCTTCGTCACTGGCGAAGGCTGCATTGCTTTTAATAAGTAATACAATCAACAATGAAGTTGTATTGAAGACTTTATGTATCAAAATTTTTTTCCTTGTTATCGTTGGGCTATTAATTCCATTAATGTTGGCTGACAATGGTTATTCTATGTTGTCGGGAAGGCTATTATTAGAACTGAATCGCAACCCGTTCAGTAGACACTTCCTGGCTTCCTGAAATACTGTTGTGAAACATTTTTCCACAGTTTATGAGAACAAGTGTTGCCAGCAGGTGTCGACTATTGATAATACTTTTATCATTTTTTTAAACCGGCTACAAACAGAGCCGATAAGCACCGGCGGTCAGTACATCTCAGATATAACAATTTTGACACTGGCTATATGCGACAAACAAGTCGACTTACCGCGGCGGCAGCATAAAAGCCGCACGAATCACTTGATGACTCATCAGCAGAGACAGGTCAGGTATAAACAAGGCATAAAAAAGCCCCTGAGAAAGGGGCTTAGATTGATGAGCTCAGACCATCGGTCTTAAGCTTCGTAAAAACCCATCAAAGGCTGGCTTTTAACGCATTCACAAAGCGTGCTTTCAGGGTGTCATCCGCATCCACCGTCAGCCAGCGGCTGACGAGCTGACGGCGTTCCTGTTGCGGGGTCATGCCTTTGCCCAGTCCTTCAGCCAGACGCTGTACCTGCAGTTCCATACGGCGGCTTTTGTCGGCAGCGGGGGATTCCACATCGGCCAGGGTTTCCATCTGAATGCAGATATCGGTGGCATTGTCTTCTGCTGAACGTTCACCGCTGCGATGGCGGGTGAATTCCGCTTCGTCATAACCCTGTGGCAGCGCCTGTGTGCAGGCCGCTTCCCAGGCAGCGTCGTCAGCGCTGAGGTTGTCGATACGGCTCAGCAGGCCTTGCCAGCGTGCCTGTTCTTCACGCTTTTTATCTTCTTCGGCACGCGCTTTCAGATCATCATCGATCTGATTCAGTGCTTTCTGCAGGCGCTGATGTGCATTACGCGGCAGCTGGATCGCAGAAAATTCACTGCGGATATCGGCCAGTTGCTGGCGGATATCTGCCAGTGTGGCGTCGCTCTGCAGCAGGGCGCGGGCTTTTTCTGTGAGGGCTTCAGCTTCGCCAACGGTTTCATTGAGTTCTGCTTTGCGCGCTTCACGGTTTTCATTCAGGCGTTCAAACACATGATCACAGTGTTTGCGGAAAGCTTTCCATAGTTTCTGGTCGGCACTGCGTGGCATTACGCCGACTTCTTTCCAGCGTGCCTGCAGGGCTTTCACCTGATCCACCGCACCGCTGAGATCTTCAGCCTGTGAGACGGCTTCGGCTTCATCAACCAGGGCCTGCTTGCGGGCTACGTTACGGTCGTATTCGTCTTTCAGGTGCGCATAAATGCGGTCGCACACGGCACGGAATTCATCCTGTGTGCGTTTATGTTCGTTACGTTCTACCGGTGAATAATGACGGAAGGTTTCCCGCGCCGCATCCAGCGTTTTCTGCACGGTTTTCCAGTCTGCCTCCTCCCAGTTCATGGAGGCTTCATAAGTGCTCAGTTCAGCAATCAATTCATCGCGCAGGGCGATATTTTTTTCACGCTGCTGAGCCACTTCGGCGAAATACGCCCGGCAGGGTTCAAACGCCTGATCACCGGCCGCCTGAAACCGCTCCCACAGCGCGTTATCGCCGGCAGCGGTGCCCAGTGATTTCCATTCTTCCTGCAGGTCATGAATTTTTTCCGCCAGAAGATCCGGTGCGATGCTGGCGTTGATCAGGGCTTCCATGGATTCAACCAGCTGCTCTTTCTTTGGCGCTGTGGCAAATCCTGCCCAGTCACGCATTTCCTGCAACCTGGCCTGCAGGGCCCGCAGTCTGCGCTGCGGCTGCATGGCTGTTTTGTCATCCAGCTGGCGCAGGCCGTGCTGGATTTTGCTGTTCAGGCGGCTGGCGTCTTTCAGGTGGCCGTCGTTGAGCGCGGTTTCCAGCGCCGTGAGTTGTTCTTCGACCACCGCCAGGCGACTGTGCTGCTGCTGTTGCAGCGCCGCGATGGCATCAGCGGCATCCTGTTGGCGCTGTTTTAACTGGTTCAGCCATGCCGGGGCACTGTGCGCTGTGGGCCAGTTGATGGCTTTGAGCCACTGGTCGGCCTGCTTGCGGGCTTTGTTGAGCTGTTTCAGATCATCGGCCAGAGGCTGCGCCAGTGTTTGCTGAACCTTGTCCTGCAGTTCGCCACTTTTCTGTAACGCGGACTGCAGGGCGAATAATCCCTGCAGCTGGTTTTCGAACTGCCGCGCCTGCTCTGCGCCGGGATTGTGTTGGCGGAAGGCCTCATCCCAGCGTGCTTCCAGTTGTTTCAGCTGTTCCTGCAGGTGCCCGGAAGACTGGTCTGTGCTCTGGTCGCTGAGTTGCTGCAGTTCATCCAGCAGGGCGCTCTGGCGTTCGGCGGCGGCCGCCGCTTCGGCTTGCTGTTCGGCGATGCGCGCTTCTTCTTCAGCATGGGCCTGGAGGATGGCGCCGGCAGCCTGCAATTCGGCATTAATGGCAGCCGCAGTGTCCGCATCGGCATCGGCCTGCATGTCAGGCCATTGCTTGCTCAGCAGCTGATATTTGCCGTTAAATTCGGGGTGATAGCCGACTTTATTCAGATAACGGGCCTGCGCCAGTAACTGGTCCACGGCTTCACGGCGGGCCGTGTCAGCCTGCTGTGCGGCTTTGTATTGCGCCAGCCGTTCTTTGGCCAGCCGGTACAGTGCTTTGTCTTTGCCCTGTGCATGATCCAGCAGGGTCTGCAGATGGCCGCCGTCATGGATGCCTTCGGCGGCAGTCAGGCGCACCCGGGCAACCGGATGTTCCATCGCAATATTCAACCGCTGTTGCTCATCGGTGATGCCGGAAATCGCGCGGATACGCAGCTCGTTGTCGGAGGTCAGGCCGGCAATTCGCACCAGGGTATGGGGATCGGAAACCGCACTCAGATCACCACCGGCAGGCAACAGACGCTCCAGCAGGCGCTCCCGGGCCTGCTGCCGGACTTCATCCTGCTTGCTGTGCAGCAGGCTTTCCAGTGCGTCACTGCCGGTGAGCAGCGCGACAGCCTGGCTTCTCAGGCGCGGCAGGGGTTCATTGGCGATAAAAGCCAGACGTTCCTCATCCGAGCTGAATCCCTGCAGCGCCTGTTCACGCACGTCGGGTTCCGCGTCCTGCCATTTCTGAGTCCGGGATCTGGATTTAAATAACTTCTCGAATAATACCATCCGCTTGCCGTCCGTCTTTGCCGGGAATTAGCCATGCGCGCTGTCATGTAAAGATATAACGCATGGCGGGTTAAAAATGCGCGACCATTGTACCCGCCCGGAGTGAATAGGGAAGGGGCATTACGGGCTTAATAGCAGGAGGATTCGTGTCAGTGGTCTGTGTTAAAATAGCGCCGCGGCGGCACAGATGGCCGCACCCTGATACTAAAATAACAATTCTCACCGGGGATCATCATGATTTACTTCCGTCTTATGACACTGGCTCTGCTGGTGCTTCTGACCGGCTGCGCTTCTATGGGAATGGCCTCCCGCCCACTGTCGGAACTGACCAACCACTACACCACTGACGAGTCGCGTTTCATCGCCGTTGACGGCCTGCGCATCCATTACCGTGATGAAGGCTCAGGGCCGGTGCTGGTGTTGCTGCATGGTGTGGCCTCATCACTGCACACCTGGGATGGCTGGGTAGCGGAAATGAAAGATCAGTACCGCATTATCCGCCTTGATCTGCCGGCCCACGGTCTGACCGGGCCAGACCCCGGCGTGGAACGCTACGATACGCAGTATATGGTGGAAAAACTGGACCGCTTTCTGGATAAACTGGGGATAGAGCGGCTGAGTCTGGCCGGTAATTCGCTGGGCGGCTTTATCAGCTGGAATTACGCCCTGCAGCGGCCGCAGCGCGTCGACAAGCTGATTCTGATTGATTCCGCCGGTTATCCGCAGGAGATGCCCTTTATTATGGACTTTGCCTCCTGGCCGGTGATCGGTGAAATGAGCACACTCATGATGCCGCGTTTTCTGATCGGTATGAATCTGCGTTCGGCTTATGGCGATGAAGACAAAGTGAGCGATGCTCTGGTCCGGCGCTACCATGATCTGACCCTGCGTCCCGGTAACCGCATGGGGCTGGTGAATATTTTCCGTACCATGAAAGCGCAGAGCCGTAATCCGCATCTGGCGGATCAGGTCGCGGAGCTCAGTGTGCCTGTGTTGCTGATGTGGGGCGAACAGGATGAATGGGTGCCGCTGACGGTGTTACAGCAGTTCCGTGATGACCTGCCCCGGGCCAGTGTCATCACCTACGAAGGGGTTGGCCATATTCCGATGGAAGAACTGCCGGTACAATCCTCCCGTGATGCACGTAATTTCCTGCAGACGGGAAAAGTCTTTACACTGCCGTCTGCAACAGCAATGGGTAACTGAACAGGTCTGAGCGTTAAAGGTTTCGGAGCTGTCAGTGACAGAGGACGAAATTCTTTTGAACAGTATTGTCTGGTACGACTACGAAACCTTTGGCGCTATTCCGGCGTGGGACCGGCCAGCGCAGTTTGCCGCCATCCGCACCGATGAAGATCTGAATGAAATTGAGGAGCCGGTGGAATTATTCTGCCGCCAGTCGGATGACTATCTGCCACACCCGCAGGCGGTGCTGATTACCGGCATCACGCCGCAGGACTGTCAGAGCAAAGGCCTGCCGGAAACTGAATTTATGGGCCGCATCAATGATATGTTCAGCGTGCCCGGAACCTGCAGTGCCGGCTACAACAGCATACGTTTTGATGATGAATTTACCCGTTACGGTCTGTACCGTAATTTCTATGACCCATACGCCCGTGAATGGCAGGGCGGTAATTCGCGCTGGGATCTGCTGGACATTGCCCGTTGCGCTTATGCGCTGCGTCCGGAAGGTATTGAGTGGCCAAAACACGAAGATGGCCGCATCAGCTTTAAGCTGGAACACCTGACCGCGGCCAACGGGCTGGACCATGGCAAAGCGCACGATGCGGTATCCGATGTGCGGGCCACCATTGCACTGGCGCGCCTGATCCGTGATAAACAACCGAAATTATACCGTTATCTATATGGTTTGCGCAGTAAACAGAGTGTCGGCGCCCTGGTGGATGTCAGCAACCATAAGCCGTTGGTGCATATTTCCGGGATGTTTCCGGTCGAGCAGGGCTGTATGGCGGTGATTGTGCCGCTGTGCTGGCACCCGACCAATAAAAACGCCTTTATTGCATACGATCTGCATCAGGACCCGACGCCGTTATTTGAATTAAGTGCACAGGACATTCAGCAACGGGTATTTACCAAAGCCGCAGATCTTCCTGACGGCGTGGAGCGTCTGCCCTTAAAAGAAATTCACATCAATAAAGCACCAGTGCTGGCACCGGCAAAAACCCTGACACCGGATCAGGCTGAGCGCTGGAATTTAAGTGGCGATACGCTGCGTAAACACCTGGGCATGATTAAAAACGGTGAAAATTTAACTGCCAAAATGCATGAGGTTTTTTCAGGCCGTGAGTTTGAAACCGTCAGAGACGTGGACGCTCAGCTTTACGATGCGTTTTTCCCGTCAGCTGATAAACATGCTATGCAGACAGTGCATGAATTATCGCCCTGGGATCTGGCCGACTGGCCATCTCCTTTTAAAGACAGTCGCGGCGAAGAAATGCTGTTCCGTTACCGGGCACGCAATTTTCCCGATACGCTGGATGAAAAAGAGCGGGAGCGCTGGGAGCAACACCGAATCGCCCGGCTGATGAATCCTGATGCCTCGTTTAAAGGCCTGAATTTTGAACGCTTCGCTCAGGAATTAGAGCTTGCAGCCGGGCAAGTGATGGATGATCCGATCAAACTGCAGTGGATTCAGGATCTGCAAATTTATGCCGAATCCGTTTATCCGGTTATGGATTGGTAGGCTGAATGATTTTTCCTGCCGGTGAAACAAAACGGCAGGAAATTCCCGCTTTGCTATCGCAAAAATTTACCCGTAAAAAAACCATTGTGAAAAACCCTTAATACCTTAGTCGCGCTATAAGACTAAGGTTAAGCTGTGCTGTATCGCTAAAGGCAAGTCCTTTCTTTATGACCGCGTTGGTCTGAACTGCCAATCATAAAAAAGAACGTTAGTGGCACTGCTGTCCTGCAAGTTTTATGTCCTTTTCTTCAGCAGACGTTCAGCCCTGCGCCAACCCAGGACGTCTGGGGTAGAGTCTGACCAGGGGCTGTTGTCCGGGAAAGTCCGGCACTATCCATATCTGTTCGAAGGGGGTGGGGGGCACCACAATGTGGGGCATGAGCTGATGAAAATCTTTGAACTGCCATAAAGGGCTGGCATTGCGGATAACCAGCCAGCAACGTTTTGAGTTGTAATGCTTGCGCGCTTTACTGGCCAGAATCCGGCTCAGCGATTGTTTCAGCGTATTCTGCCATTCGCGTTTTGACAGTGCGTACAGGTACGCCCAGAGATGTTCTTCACCATGATAATGCTGATGATCTTTACGTCCGGCAATATCGGATGATGCGATTCTGGCTTCCTGTTCGCTGGCGTATAAATGGGCAATTTCAAGATCCAGCTTTTTGCCCTGCAGGTAACAGGATATATCAGGCTTGGCCGGGTCGTTATGCCAGATGTGCCTCATGGGCAGGTGATATTGCTGCTCACAGGCGCGCATAAATAACCGCGCCGCTTCGTGTTCCAGCCGGCGTTTTTCACTTTCTGAGCGACTCAGCAGACGTCCGTTGTGATCGTGATGAACATCAGACGTCATAGGGCTGCCTGTTATGACCGGCCGGTGGTAAACTGAGCCGCAGATAAGACTGTTTCATAAGGGCCTTATTGCCGCCATCCTCAGACTGCAATATCGTCAATCCTGCCGTTATATTCAAGTCGTTTTTACCCTGTCAGGTGGACACTGATGCCAGAAATTACGCTGGAAATACTGACCCTGCTGTTCGCCGCTTCTGTTGTTGCCGGGTTTGTGGATGCCGTCGCCGGTGGCGGTGGTCTGTTGACCATTCCGGCGATGTTAGCGGCGGGGGTACCACCGGTTCAGACGGTGGCCACCAATAAACTGCAGGGGAGTTTTGGCAGTTTTACCGCGATGCGCTTTTTCGTCAGACGCGGCATGGTAAAGCCGCGCCGCGAAATGGTGCCTGTCATGGTGGCGCTGGTGTCAGCTGCCGTGGGTGCGCTGGCCATTCAATGGTTCGATGCGGATCTGTTGGTGAAGGTCATTCCATTCGCTCTGATCGCCATCGCGCTGTATCTGCTGTTAGCCAAAAATGTCGGCAAAAAAGCCAGTCGTCCGCGGCTGAGCAGGCCACAGTTTAATGCCTCACTGCTGCCATCGGTCAGCTTTTATGATGGCTTTTTTGGTCCCGGTACCGGCACTTTCTTCACACTTGGCTATTGCCAGCTGAGGGGCATGAATATGCTGGATGCCACCGCGCATGCAAAATTGATGAACTTCACCACCAATATTGTTTCCCTGATGGTGTTTGTCTTTTCCGGAAAAATAGTGTGGTCAATCGGCCTTTGTATGGCCTGTGGTCAGGTCATCGGTGCCCGGCTGGGAGCAGCATCGGCCATTCGCCATGGCGTTGGGCTGATCCGGGTGATGACCATTGCCGTTTGTGTGGCCATCAGTGTGCGGTTATTGATCTATCCATGAACATCTCATGCCAGTTTATTAGTTAGCGGTAAATCTGCCAACGTCTCTCCCCATCTGGTCTAGGCTGATGAATCAGGCAGTGTGTGGGCATACAGGCAAATTTATGTATGCACCTGCGCGGACACTCCGGGCTGATTGGTGAGGGATACGCATGTCAGACGAAGCCTTTCATTTTGCCGAAGAAAAAAGCAGTGCCTTACCGGCAGAAGCGGGTTGCTGGAAAGTACTGACGGTTGAAGATGATGCGACCTATCAGGCGTCTCTTCTGCATAATCTCCGTGGCTTAGTGATAGAAGACAATCCGGTTGAAGTACTGTGTGCTTCGTCGGCCGCCATGGCCGGTGGTATCCTCGCTGAACATACGGATATTGCCCTGGCACTGGTGGACGTCGTAATGGAGGAAGACGATGCCGGTCTGACGCTGGTGAGGACGATCCGTGAAGTACTGGGCAACGACAGCATCCGCGTCATTCTGCTAACCGGGCAACCCGGGATGGCTCCCAGAAAAGATGTGATGCTGCGTTACGATATCGATGAATACTGGAATAAATCCGACCTTACGCGGGAAAAACTGCACGCCGTGCTGCGCAGTAACCTGCGTACCTGGCAGTATATGGAGAAACTGAACCAGGCCAAGAAAGGCCTGCAGGTTATTATTGATGCCTCCCGCAACCTGTACAGCAAGCATGATTTACAGGCGTTTTCTCAGTCGGTTCTGGATGATATTAACCGCATTATTGATAATGATGGCGGCGGAATTGTCTGTAGCTGCATGAATACGGTCAGAACAGATTCAGACTTCACCGTAATCGCGGCCAATGGCGACTATCAGAGCCTGAATGGTCTTCCCCTGACGACAGAACAGCTGGACAAATACAGTTCAACGCTGGCTTTGGCAAAAAACAGTCATGAGCATCAGTTCCGTCATGACTTTTCTGTCCTGTTTTTTGAGACTTCTAATATTGATGGCTACCAGTATCTGGTCATTATTGACAGCCCGGTAAAACCCACGGAACAGCAGATTTATCTGTTGCAGGTTTTCAGTGAAAATATCCGCACTGGTTTTGCCAATGTGGCATTGATCAACCGGGTCACGAAGGTGGCCTATTTTGATGATACGCTTAATATCTATAACCGCAGCGGTCTGTTGCGGGAAATCGGCTCCATGAGTGAACAGGAGCGTAACCATTCTGTTCTGCTGCTGGTCGCCATCCGCCGTTACTCAGATATGATGATTGCATTCGGAGAAAGCTATTGCCGTAGTCTGCTGCTGAGTTTTATGGAGGATATCACCGAGATGCTGCCTGAACCCACCTCGCTGGCCATGGTCAACACCGGTGTGTTCGGGATCGTTATTGAAGCGTCGAAAGTGCCGGATGCCGGAGTGCTGGAAATGGCCTCCGAGCGTACCTTATCTCTCTCCGGTATCGAACACCATCTGTTGCTGAGTTTTTGCCGCACGGATCTGGCGCTGATGTCCCGCCTGCCAGCGTCTGAAGTCATTGAGCTGGCTGAAGCGACGCTGCTGCACGCTGATGAAAACAAGCAGGCCTACTGTGAATACAAAAGTGTCTATAAAGACCAGATCACCGGGCGTACCCTGCTGCTGCAAAAGGTTCAGAAAGCAATACTGAACCGTGGACTTTCCCTGCTGCTGCAACCCAAAGTGGATATGAAAAGCGGGCGGGCTGTGGGGTTTGAAGCTCTGGTCCGGCTGCACGATGACGATGGTAATATGATTGCGCCACTGGAATTTATTCCCCTGGCAGAAGCCTCAGGGCTGATTACTCTGATTGATCAGCAGGTTCTGGGGATGACGCTGGAAGCGATTCAGACACTGAAGTCATTCGGTTATCAGCTGCCGGTATCTTTCAACGCCTCCGCGGTGGACCTTTATAACCGCAATTATTCCAAAGCAATATTTTCAGTCATTGCCAATAAACTGGTGTCTCCTGAATTGCTGGATATTGAGATCACTGAATCGGAAATGATCGCTGATTATGACAAGTTTGATGTATTGCTTAAACAGTTTGTAGAACTTGGTATGGGCGTCAGCATTGATGATTTTGGTACCGGGTACTCCTCGTTATCACGGATTACCGGTCTTTCTGCCACTACCCTGAAAATTGATAAGTCTTTTGTACAGGGGCTGGAGCATTCCGCCAGCGATCATCATGTGGTGGAAATGATCTGTCGGATTGGCGAACGCTTCGGCTATAAAATTGTTGCCGAAGGGGTGGAAACGGAAGCCCAGAGAAGAATCCTGACAGAAGCCGGCTGTTATATCGCCCAGGGGTATCTCTTTGCCAGACCTATGCCGCTTGACAGTATTATTGATTGGCTGAGAAACAATGATGGCGCTGGTGAAAGCTGACATTTTTCTGTTATTTGACAGTAACCGGCTGATACGCAAACGGGCACTGTTTCTGTCATCCCTGATCCTGGCTGTTACTCTGCTTATTTGTTTTGCACTGTATTACATCCTGGTCAGCCGGGAGTTACAGCATGTGACTGCGCAGCAGGAAACCGTTATTTTTAACAGTGCCGATCATATTAACCGGGAGTTGGGTGATATTGCCCGCGCGGTTCGTCTCATTGCTCAGGATGATTATTTTAATCAGGCGTTATCCGTTGATGATGACATTAAACAGTCGTTGCTGAACAACCGCTTTAAAGATTTCAGTCTGGGTCTGGGCAATGTTATGCAGATACGCTGGCTGGACCAGTCTGGCCTGGAAATCGTCCGGGTCGATTATCATAAGAAAAAACATCAGGCTGTACAGGTACCGGCTGATAAGCTTCAGGATAAATCCGACCGCTACTATTTTCAGGAAGGGATGGCGGTATCAGAAGGCGAAGTTTACCTGTCAGATATTGATCTTAATGTCGAATATGGCGAAATCGTTAAGCCGATACAGCCTACGATACGGGCAAGTTTGCGCACCGGGCAGGGTGATGGCCTGCATCCGGGGTTGTTGATTATTAATTATGATCTGTCACCGTTATTTAAAAAGCTGTCCGCTATGTCCGCAGAATACGCAGACCTGCAGGTTATTGATCAGTATTCCTATTGGTTGCTGAATCCGGATAAAAGCAAAGAGTGGGGCAGAGATCAGGGTCAGCTTGCGCTTAATGTAGCCAGTGAAAGGCCAAAGCTTTGGCGGCAGCTGCAACAGGACACCATACGCGGCATGTATCTGGATGGCCAGCTGCTCAGCGCTCACCATGTCGTTCTGAATAAAGATAATGCCAGCAGTCACAAAGTGCTGACAGTTCTGGCATTCGCACCGCAGAGCACTGTGACCGCTATTTTTCTGCAAGTATTCTGGCCGGTGGGCATGTTATTTCTATTGCTGTCGGTGGCCGGCTTTTATCTGGTGATTTATGAACTGCGTAACCAGAAAATCCGTTATCAGCTGATGGACAGTCTGCTGCATGAGAAAAATGAGCTTGAAGACGCCTGTACGCGTCTGGAAACCAGCATGAAAGAACAGCAGGTGATGCAGGATGAGTTAGTCGAAACCCGTAAGCTGTCCGCTCTGGGAATGATGGTCGCGGGGGTTGCCCATGAACTGAATACGCCGCTGGGAGGCGCTTTAATGATGACCTCCGGGCTGACGGATGCCTGTGCTGAGCTGAAGCAGTCTGTGCAAAGCGGGTTGACCCGCTCAGCGCTGGAGCAATATCTGCAGCGAACCGATGATGGCCTGGAACTGCTCACCACCAATCTGCAGCAGGCGAAGTCACGGATCGTGAGCTTTAAACGGCTGGCTATTGATCGGTTCAGTGAAGAGGCCGTGTCCTTCACCCTAAGGCAGGTGATTGATGATCTGATGACATCCATGCGCCCGATACTGAAAGAAGCCAGAGTCAGTGTTGATGTCTCCCTGAACTGTGAAGCCGGCTTTGAAATGTACAGTTACCCGGGTGTTATTTCTCAGGTTGTTCAGAATCTGATGATGAACTCCGTAAACCATGCGTTTGATGAAAAAGGCGGGGAAATACGTTTTTATGCCGAATGCCATGATGGCACAACGCTTGTTATTCATTACTCCGACGATGGCAAGGGCATACCGGAATCGATGCGTACAACCCTGTTTGATCCTTTTGTAACCACCGGACGGGGGTCCGGATCAACCGGGCTCGGTCTGCATCTGGTACAGCAGTGGGTCAGCCGGATGCTGCAGGGCAGTATCCGGATTGAACCGACAGAATCCGGACGCGGGCTGGGGTTCTGCATCCGAATTCCGGTACGCATCCGGGCGGATGACTGACGCCGCTTTTTTGTGCTTTAAACCCGCCGTATTTTAAGTGCCCGTCCTTTGATTTTACTTTTCTGCATATGCGCCAGCGCCTGACGCGCAACCGGACGCCGGACGGCGACATAGGCGACAAAATCCAGCACATCAATTTTGCCGACATCCTGCCCCTGAATACCGCCATTGGAGGTTAACGCTCCGAGAATATCGCCCGGACGCAGTTTATTTTTACGGCCACCGGCGATGCACAGGCTGACAAACTCTGGTTTGCTGACCTCGGCAATGGCGGGCGTCAGCTCGGCATAGGCGGTTATTTCAGCGGTCATATTCTGCTGGCCGCGGATGGCATCCTGCTTATATTGTTCTTTTTCGGTAGTCAGGCTGACGGCCAGTCCCTGTTTGCCGGCACGACCGGTACGGCCAATACGGTGAACGTAAACTTCCGGATCGCGCGGCAGGTCATAATTAATGACCGCCGGCAGGTCATCAACATCCAGACCGCGGGCGGCAACATCCGTGGCGACCAGAAAACTGGAACTGCCCTGGCGGAACTGAATATACACCTGGTCACGGTCGCGTTGTTCGAGGTCGCCGTGCAGACCCCGGGCGACGTATCCGGCATCACGCAGTTGCTGTGTCACTTCATTCACGGATTGTTTGGTGTTACAGAAAATGACGCCCTGCTGAATGCCGAACTGACTGATGGCTTTCAGTAAGGCCTGTTCTTTTTCTGCCCGCTGGCAGAGAATCCAGTGTTGCTCAATACTGGTTCCGGAATGCAGGCTCTCCACCCGGATTTCGGCCGGGTTATGCTGCAACCGGCCACTGAGCTGCGCAATATTATCGGGGTAGGTGGCAGAGAACAGCAGAGTCTGGCGCTGCTGCGGTGTGTGATCGGCAATATGGTGAATATCCTCACTGAAGCCCATATCCAGCATGCGGTCGGCTTCGTCCAGGACCAGGGTTTTCAGCTGGCTGATATCCAGTGTTTTTTTACGCAGATGATCTTTAATGCGGCCCGGGGTACCCACCACCACATGGGCGCCGTGTTCAAGAGAACCAATCTGAGGACCAATGGATACACCGCCTGACAGCACCACAATTTTTATATTGGCCTGAAAGCGTGCCAGTTTTCTCAGTTCTGTCGCCACCTGGGTCGCCAGCTCCCGCGTCGGACACAGTACCAGACCCTGAACACCAAAAAATCTCGGGTTGAGATTCTGCAGCAGGGGAATTCCAAAGGCGGCGGTTTTACCGCTGCCGGTTCTGGCCTGGGCCAGTAGATCTTTCCCGTCCATCGCAGCCGGTAATGCCTGCTGCTGTACCTGAGTCATGCGGGTAAAACCCATATCCTGCAGGTTTTTCAATTGTGCCGGGTGAATGCCTTTGACAGCAGAAAATCCGGAATCAGTCATGTTTGCGCACCAGCATCACACCGGTTTCGATGTGATCCGTATAAGGAAATTGATCGAACAGGGCAAAGCGCCTGATGGTGTGAGTCTGACACAGAGTGAGCAGATTATCGTGCAGGGTGTCCGGGTTACAGGACACATAAATAATATTGTCGTAGTCCTGCACCTGTTTGACCGACTCTTCATCCAGTCCGGCCCGTGGCGGATCAACCAGCACGGTACGGAAATTATAGCTGCTCAGGTCGACGTTCTGCAGGCGTGTAAACTGACGCTCGCCGCGCAGTGCCTGCACAAATTCTTCACTGGATAAGCGGGCAATAATCAGGTTATCCAGTGCGTTGTCTTTAATATTAATCTGGGCCGCATTGACCGAGGTTTTGGAAATCTCAGTGGCCAGTACGTGCTCAAAGCGGTCTGCCAGGGCGACTGAAAAATTGCCGTTACCGCAGTAAAGTTCCAGCAGGTCTGCTTTGCCCTGTGTGGCGGCAATATCATCTGCGGCCGCCCGCGCCCAGCTCAGCATCTGCTGATTCATATCGCCATTGGGCTGAGTGAATCCGCCCTCTGTCTGACGGTAATGGAAGGCCCGGCCATCGACCTGCAGGGTCTCATTAACCCAGTCCCGCTGGAGTACGATTTTTTGTTTGCGCGAACGTCCGATCAGCGGGTAGCCCAGTGTTTTCTGCAGGGCTTCGGCTTCTGCCTGCCAGGCCTCGTCCAGACGTTTGTGATAAATCAGCGTAATCAGCGCGTCGCCACTGAGCGTGGTGAGAAACTCAACCTGAAACAGCTTACGGCGCAACAGCTCATTATCCTGAATCAGGTCCAGCAGCTGCTGCATCAGTTGGTTGATAAGTTTTGACGCGATAGGAAAGTCGCGTACTTCGTACACGGTTTTTTTATCACCCGGGGCGAACATGGCGTAAAAACAGCGGTCGCCCTGATGCCAGAGGCGGAATTCTGCACGCAGGCGGAAATGTTGCGGCTGGCTGGCATGGACCTGCAGTTCAGGCGGGCTGAACTGTGCAAAACGCTGGCTGAGATACTCTGCTTTCTGCTGCAGCAACCCGTCATAGCTGGCAGGGTCCACCTGATGCTGGTAAACCGCCGGCGCGGCGTTTCCGCTGTCGTCGGCAGAGCCGGTGCGGGAAGATGTCGGAGCGGGGGTTGGTGATGGCGCCGGGCTGGCGTCAGAATCTGGCGTGTGCGGCATTCAGGCACCTGTGCTGAGTGTTGCAGAAGGGCGGCCATTATACGGATTGACCGGGCGGATGCACGCTGATAAGTACAGAAATACAGGCTAATCCCTTACGGACTTCATGGGGTCACAGGGCCTGGTTTTGGGTACCATAGAGCACTGACATGACATGGAATCGAAGGAGACGCGTATGAAATCGTTACTGGCAGCCGCCCTGATGGTATTCACTCTGGCAGCTTCAGCACTCCCCACCCAGGAATCTGTGGTGTACACAGTCAATGGCGAAACTTACGAAGGTGCCTGGTATCAGGTGGCGCCCGGGCGGCCTACGGTGCTGCTGGCGCACGACTGGGATGGCCTGACAGACTATGAAATTCAGCGCGCTCTGATGCTTAATAAACTCGGCTACAACGTTTTTGCGGTGGATCTGTTTGGCCAGGGCATCCGGCCTGAAAAGGTTGAAGACAAGCGCCAGCACACCGGCGCCCTGTATAAAGACCGGGAAAAGCTGCGCGCGTTAATGCAGGGTGGGCTGGAACAGGCCATCGCTAACGGAGCCGATCCTGCCTCAGTGGTGGTGATGGGCTACTGTTTTGGCGGTGCGGCTGTACTGGAAGCCGCCCGTGCCGGTATGCCGGCGCAGGGCTTTGTCACCTTCCACGGCGGTTTACAGACACCGGCAGGACAGGATTACAGTCAGGTCAGCGCGCCGTTACTGATTATGCACGGCACGGCGGATACCGCCATTACCATGGCGGATTTTGCTGATCTGGCCAGCCGTCTGGAAAAGGCCGGCGTGGCGCACGAAATGATTACCTACGGCGGGGCGCAGCATGCCTTTACCGTCTTTGGCGGTGGCCGCTACCACAAAGAAGCGGATCTGAAATCCTGGGCACGTTTTCAGCAGTTTCTGCAAGCAGTCACGGTTCTGTAACCGGGCTGCTTAAGAGTTAACAACAATGGAACCAAACCATGAGTGATGTACTGGAAGAATTACTGGATCTGCTGGCACTGGAACCGATCGGTGTTAACCGTTTCCGCGGCCAGAGCCAGGATCTGGGTTTCCGTAATCTGTTTGGCGGTCAGGTGCTGGGACAGAGTCTGTCAGCAGCGCTGCAGACCCTGACCAGCGGTGAATGGGCGCCGCACTCTTTGCACGCTTATTTTCTGCGGCCGGGGACAGTGCAGGACAGTGTTGAGTTTGAAGTCGACATCGTCCGTGACGGCCGCTCCTTCTGTACCCGCCGGGTTACGGCCAGTCAGAAGGGCAAAGCCATACTGATGATGATGTGCTCGTTTCAGCACCCGGAAGACGGCTTCGAGCATATGGACCCGATGCCGGATGTTAAAGGGCCGGAAGGCATTCCGTCACAGCTGGCGCTGGCACGTAAATTCCGTGATTACTTTCCGGAGCGGGTACGCGATATTTATACCGCCGACAAACCCATTGAAATGCGCGTGCTTGATCCGGTGAATATCTTTGCTCCGCAGAAAGCCGAGCCGGTGAAATACGCCTGGATGAAAGCCGATGCTGCCATGCCGGATAACCCGGAACAGCATGCCACTATGCTGGCGTATGCCACGGATTTTAATCTGATCACCACGGCGCTGCATCCCCACGCAGTATCCGTCGGACAAAAGGATATGCAGGTTGCCAGTCTTGATCATGCCATCTGGTTTCACCGTCCGTTCCGTATGGATGAATGGCTGTTGTACGCCATCGACAGTCCCAATGCGTCGGGCGGCCGCGGACTGTGCCGCGGGAAAATTTATAACGGGCAGGGTGAGTTAGTGGCGTCTGTGGCTCAGGAAGGGCTGATACGTAAAAAATCCTGACGCCAGTGGCGGTCAGCGGATATAACAATAAAAGAGAGAAATGTTTTCTGTGGTTCAGTTACTGCGTAATCTTGGTTTACTCGCCCGGCGGCCCTGGCGCCACCGCCGGCCGGTGTTGTCACCTTTTTATTATCGTCTGCGGGTCATGCCCTGGGACTGCGATCTCAATCTGCACCTGACCAATACCCGTTATCCGGCCTGGCTGGATCTCGCGCGCACGGATTTTTTTCTGCGCACCGGTACCATGCCGTTGTTTATTAAAGCAGGCTGGCGGTCTGTACTGGCCAGCCAGACGCTGACCTTTATCCGTGAAATTAAACCTCTGGCGCAGGTGGATATCGAGAGCCGGGTGCTGCACTGGGATAAAAAATATTTTTATATGGAGCACAGATTTCTGGTGCAGGGTGAGCTGCATGCCAGCTGCCTGGCGCGCATAGCTGTGTTAAAAAAGGGCAGGCTGCAGTCTCTGGGAAATATGATGCAGGCCGTGGCACGCTGGCATAATGAACAGGCCGGTGAGCTTGAATCGCCGCAGGCACCACAGGAAGTGGTGGCTAAAATAGCGTTACTGAGCGCGAAAAAAGAAGCGGCACAAAACCGTTTGCTGTCATAGCATTGCCTGTTTAACAGGCCGCTCTTAACAGGCCGTTAAAGAATAAAATCTTTTATGCGGATACCAAAGCGCAGCGGATCAACCGCCTTGACCACTTCATCCTGTACGCCCGGGCGCGACAGATCGATGGTTTCAATCGGGACATATTGCTTCAGACGGTTGCTGTAAATGACTTTAATAATGGGCATACGCTGATCTTTTTCGGCGCCGTCCATGACAATACCAAGACGCTGACTTTTCAGCTCCACCAGTGATCCTACCGGAAAAATACCCATCGAGCGGATAAACCTGTGCACCAGGGCTTTATCCAGATGCGTGCCGCTCCATTCAAGCAACTTCTTCAGCGCGGCCGTGGGCGGTATCCCTTTGTGATAAACACGGTCCGCGGTAATAGCGTCGTAGACATCGGCGATAGCGCACATCTTGCCTTCGCGGCATATATCACAATCGTGCAGGCCATCCGGATAGCCGGAACCGTCAATCCGTTCATGGTGCTGGGCAGCAACATTGATGGTCAGCTGGCTGATGCCGGGGGATTTTTTCAGCAGGTCGCGGCTGAATACCACATGGTTTTTAATCACGGCGAATTCATCGTCAGTGAGCTTACCGGGTTTATGCAGAATGGCATCCGGAATCATCACTTTGCCAATGTCATGCAGCATGGCGCCGACGATCGCATCCTGCATGGTGGTGCGGTCTATATTCAGGCTTTTGGCAAAAATACCCATCAGCACCGCCAGATTGATGGAGTGTTCCAGCAGGTAATTATCTTTGTCGCGGATACGTCCCAGACAGGCAAGGGCGTTATGATTTCTCAGTACTGAGTCCACCATGCCATCGGCGATCTGGTCGAAGGGTTCGATATCAATGGCTCTGCCCAGTTTTACGTTGTGCAGAACATTATTCACCATATTCTGCGCTTCGGTGTGCACTGTATGCGCGCGCTGCAGTTCCTCTTCGACACTGACGCGGGCACTGTTATCGGCCGGCATTTCAGCGGCTTTGTCCAGTGCCTGCTGGTTATGATGATCAACTTCCTGTGCTGTCAGTCCTTCCGTCTGAGCGCCGTCACCGCGCTCAGTATCAATGTAGACCTCAGTGATTCCCCGGCGGCGGATTTCGGCAATGGTGTTGTCGTCGGGAATACGTCCTTCCCGGTTGTACTGGTGGTGCGGAATCCAGTCGCAGTTAAGGTCGGAGACATACATACCAGGGCGCAGCTGGTTAACCGAAATCTTTTTGATCATGGAAAGGCAACAGTTCCTGTGGGCGTCCTTAGCCGTTAAGTATAGACGTCCTGTCGGGAATGGTACTTTCTGCCGGGTAACGGCGGCTCTGTCATGTTTTTAAAAGCTTACTTATGAGGCAGAACCTGCGGGTGTGTCTTTCGTCTTCCGTTGTAACGCTTGCATCGTCTGTATCACCGCCTTGTTCTGCAGCGTCCGAAGCCTCTGCGTCGTCAGTCCCGGTGGTGTCAGAAGCGCTGCTGTTTTGCCCGTCTGGTAATGATTCTTCTGCTGACTCTGCGGCTAATAATCCGGCGGCGGCAGAAAAATCAAAGCCAACATCATCGCTTAAGGCATCCGGGTCCGGGCGGATACCACAGCTGCTGCCGGTAACGGGTAAGGTACCCGAGCCACCCCGTGTCCGGCCCGGATGATCAGCCATCGTCCCGGTTCCTATGTGTTGCCACTGGCAGTGATACCTGCGGCAACTGTAATGGCGACATCATCAGCATGGGATTAATGCGGGCGTTATTGAGGCTTACGGTCCAGTGCAGATGAGGCCCGGTTGCCCGGCCGGTGGCGCCGACAATGCCCAGACGATCACCGGCGCTGATGGTTTCGCCCTGGGTAACCTCGATCGCATCCATGTGGCAGAACATGCTGATCAGTCCCTGACCGTGGTCGATAAAGACGCTGTTACCGTTAAAAAAGAAATCACCGGTCAACACCACAGTGCCATCTGCCGGCGCCAGAATCGGCGTGCCCCGCGGGGCTGCGATGTCGAGACCACTGTGTGGATTACGTTGCTCTCCATTAAAGAAGCGTTTCAGTCCGAAAGCACTGGACAGCGGTCCCTGAACCGGCCAGGCCATAGGATGCCAGGGGCGGGCCGGCGTAAAGCTTTTATAGACTTTGCCCATTTCAGCAAATTCACCGTAGATACGGTCCAGCTGTTTCTGATCCGGATTAACATGCTTTCTTTTAACCGTCAGGTGCTGCTCCGGGTAAGCTTTGTCATGCACAGTGAAGGAGACACTGCGGTCGCCAATCTGCACGCTGGCTTTGCCGGGTTTCTGTTTTAACGGAATACCGACCACCGCCAGCCAGGGTTGCTGTTTGTCCGCGCGGATCACCATCACCGGCTGACCGGCAAAGGTGACGGCAGGGCGCTGGTCTGAGTAGCCGGCGTCAATCAGTGCCACACCACCGGGTACCGTATGGGGGAGCGGCAGTTCAGACACGCTGCCGGTGACTGCAGCGTGCAGTGAAGTGGCGATCAGGAGTGATACTAAAAATGTGATAACGCTCTGCATGCGAGCCCTCATTGGTCTGTTACTTCCTGCACTCAATTTTGTGGGTCGTCACCACTGGCAGTGACGACGGATTCTATCCAGCCCTGCTGCAGGCGATGTTTCAGTGTATCGCCGGTTGCGACCATCTGGTGTTGATTCACCACTGAGCCATCACTGAGCGTAGTAATAGAATATCCGCGGCTTAATACATTCAACGGACTCAGGCTGTCTAACAGTTTAGTCTGTGATGCGAGCTGATGTCTGGCCTGGTCCAGTTGCCGGCGAATATTAGTGGTCAGTTGTTTTTCCATTAACTGCAGCAGCTGGCGCTGTTCTTTTAAACGTCGTTCCGGATGTTGATTGGCGAGATTTTTCTGCAGATTCTGCAGCCGCTCTGCGCGTCTCTTCTGCTGGCCCTGCCAGGCACGTTGCAGACGCATCTCAAGTTGATCTGTCTGCTGCGCCAACTGTTGCAGTCCACGTTCCGGGGCCCGCAGACGCTGGCTAAGATGGTTCAGTGATTGCCGGCGCTGCTGGTGCGCGCGGTAAAAACCCTGCAGCAGACGCTGACGCAGCTGCGTGAGGTGCTGCAGTTGCTGGCCCTGATCCGGACTGAGTAATTCGGCGGCGGCCGACGGGGTCGGGGCGCGCACATCGGCGACGAAATCGGCAATGGTAAAGTCCACTTCGTGACCCACCGCGCTGACTACAGGAATACGGGAGGCGAAGATAGCGCTGGCGACGGCTTCTTCGTTAAAGCACCACAGATCTTCCAGCGAACCACCGCCGCGGCCAACAATCAGAACATCGACCCGGTTATCACGGTTTGCCCGTTCGATGGCGGCGACAATCTGGGCAGTGGCTTCTTTGCCCTGCACTGCGGTGGGGTAGAGATCAATCTCTATGGCCGGGCTGCGGCGTCTGAACACAGTGATAATATCGTGCACTGCAGCGCCGGTGGGGGAGGTGATGACGCCCACCCGGTTAACCGCCGGCAGCGGCTTTTTGTATTCTTCATTAAACCAGCCGGCCGCTGCCAGACGTTCTTTCAGTTGCTGGAAGGCCAGCAGCAGCGCGCCTTCGCCAGCCGGTTTCATGGTATCCACAATCAGCTGATAGTCACCGCGGTTTTCGTACAGGCTGACCTTACCGCGCAGTTCAATTTTATCGCCTTCTTTGGGCTGAAATTTGAGCATGGCGGCCCGGGAGCGGAACATGGCACAGCGAACCTGTGCACGGTCATCTTTCAGAGTGAAGTACCAGTGACCGGAAGAGGGGCGCGACAGGCTGGATATTTCGCCTTCCACACGGATGCTGGCAAAGGATATTTCCAGCAATTGTTTGGCCCGCTGATTCAGCTGGCTGACGGTAAATAGATCGGAATTCTGCACGCTGATAAGAACATCGGATTAGACAAGCCGACAGGGTGCCACGCTCTGGCCCGGTTGGCCAGTCTCGCTGCCGTGCCGAGCCGCCGCTGTCTGAATGAAGAGCCGTTGAAGCATCATCCGCTCAGCGGATGAATACCGGCAGTTGTGACAGTGGTCTTACCATTGTGTTGGGGCGCCCCCGGATGTGGTTCTCAGGGGTAGTTGATGTTCTCTGAAAAATCCAGTTTATAACGCTCTGACCCGGCGCAAAGTTTTTGATTTAACTCACTTTTCGGAAAAAAAGTAATCAGTGTTGAGAGTGTCGTCACACTCACCCGGATAAATATTAATCCGGAAGAAAAGGATGATGGACAGCGCCGGACAGAGACGCTAATGTTACTGGCTTCAGCGAACGCTGAAAACGAATACATATGGCTTAGAAAAGGAAAAGTCCATGAAAAAATTTATTGCAGGTGCAATTCTGGTTTCTTCTTCAGCACTGTCTTTCGCAGGTAACGACCTGGCCGGTTGTGGTCTGGGTACTGCTGTTGTGTTCCCGGATGCAAACGAGTGGCACGAGCACGTACTGGCTGCGACTACCAACGGTACTTCCGGTAACCAGACTTTCGGTATGACTTCCGGTACTCTGGGCTGTGAAGATGCTAACGGCCCTCTGGCCAGCGCCCAGAAATTTATGGATGACAACATGGATCAGCTGGCTGCAGACTCTGCACGCGGTCAAGGTGAAACCCTGGCAGCTCTGGCTGAAGTTATCGGTATCGAAGCTCAGGATTCTGCAGCATTCAATGCAACTATGCAGTCTAACTTCGACAGCATGTTCAGCGCTGAAGCGACTTCCGCAAGCGCTTATGAAGCTATGAAGTCTGCTATGGCTTCTGATGCTGACCTGCAGAAGTACCTGGGTTAATATCCGGCCTGAAGCAGTAAAAAGCGCGCTTTATAGCGCGCTTTTTTTTGGTTAACCATAAATCCGGGAGTAATAATTAATGCGCTGGTCAGGGATACTGGGGCTGCTGTTTTTAAATATCGGCCTGAGCCAGGTACACGCAGACGACAGGCGACAGGAAAACGTTGGCAGTGATTCAGCAAACATTGTCAGTGAAAACACATTAAAGAATCTGGCCTCGCAAAAACAATGGGCCGACCTGCTGCATTATCGTGAACATCCATTCACTTTCCGTTATATAAGTCAGAACGATAGTCCCGATTTTTTTCTCGCCGATAACGGTAAAGAAAATCTGCTGGCGGAACTGAAAGCCGATCTTTCCGCTTTTTTACAGCGTGGACAAAAACCGGACAAATCTGCTCAGTGTCGTTTCCCGGCCCGTTATCACTGGTTAAAAAAACAACTGCCGGCGCTGTCTTTTATTGATCAGCCATGTCCTGAATTTGACGATTGGTATCAGGAACTCGATGCTCATTCTCTGACGCTTATATTTCCCGCGTCGCATATTAATTCACCTTCTTCTATGTATGGCCATACGCTGGTGCGGCTTGACCGGGAAGATGAAAACAGCAGTAAGCTGTTGTCCTTTGCAGTGAATTTTGCCGCCAATGCAGACCCTGCTGATAATGAACTCAAATTTAGTTACAAAGGGCTGACCGGCGGTTATCCCGGCGTGGTTTCTGTGATGCCGTATTACGTCAAAACCAACGAATACCAGCACATGGAATATCGTGATATCTGGGAGTACCGGCTTAACATGACGCCGGACGAAGTGGCCCAGTTTGTACGTCATATATGGGAAAACCAGGACACCTATTACGATTATTTTTTCTTCGATGAAAACTGCTCTTACCGGATCATTGCCTTACTGGATGCCAGCTCTGAACGTATAGAACTGGCCGATGCTTTTAAATACAAAGCGGTGCCGGTGGATACCATCCGGGCGCTGGAACAGAGTCAGCTGGTAGAAAAAGCCGAATACCGCCCCTCGGCGGCGACCGAACTGGAAAATAAAAGTGCCCAGTCATCGCCGCAGGTACTGGCGCTGTCACGGGCACTGGTCGAAGGTGATGATGACATTGAAGACGCTATTCAACCTCTGAGTCCACAGCAGCAGGTGCGTACGCTGGATCTTGCTTACGCTTATGCCCGTTATCTGTCCGTGAAGAAAAAACAGGCGAATCCGGTATTGCGCAAACGCACGCTGGCGATTCTTTCTGCCCGCGCCAAGCGTAAACAATCCGCTGGTTTTGAGCCCGTTGCTGTGCCGCAATGGCGTGATGATGAAGGCCACCTGACCATGCGCGCGGCCGTCCGTGGTGGCATGATCCGTCAGAATGAAGAGCAGACCGGGTTTGCCGAACTGCGGCTGCGCATGGCTTACCACGATATTCTCGACCCGGTGAAAGGCTTTGTCCCCGGCGCTCAGATTCAGATGGGGCAGTTTGATCTGCGAGGCTGGGATGACGGTGACGTTAAGTTGCAGCAGGCGCTGATTGTGGATGTATTGTCGCTCAGTCATGTGACGTATTTTCAGAGCCCGCTGGCCTGGGGCGTCAGCTTTGGTTTCGAGCGTTTTAACTATCAGGATGCAGAGCTCTATACCTACCTGAAAGTGGCGTTTGGTAAAGCCTGGCTGAATACCGCCGGCCGTTTTTACGCCATGGGAGAAGTGCAGGCGCTTGCCGATAATCAGTTCCGCGACGGTTATCAGCTCAGTGCCGGCCCGAGGGTGGGCTGGTTGTGGCAGTCGGAATTCTGGCAGGCTCAGGTGGAAGGCAGCTGGCAGGGCATTAACTCGGGCGATGACACGGAACGTACCGAATTACGTGCCAGTCTGGGGTACAGCCTGAGTGCTAACCGTCAGCTGCGTTTTAATGCTGAACGCCAGCTGTTCAGCCTCGACGATGCGGATGCCGCCGTGAATCAGCTCAGCGCAGAATTCAAATGGTATTTCTGACGTGGATAGGATGAGGTGGCAGAGCCTGTGTGGCATATAAGCAACAGATCGGGTCTGGTGATGATCATGGTGCTGGCCCTGAGCGGCTGCACCAGTACCACTGCCTTCTTTTTTTATCCGCAGACGGTGTGGATATCGACACCGGCGGATTTCCACCTGCAATATCAGGACGTCATGCTGGAAGCCCACGATGGTACTGCGCTGCACAGTTGGTGGATTCCGGCTCAGGGGGAAGTGCCTGACAGCGATACGATGGTGCTGTATCTGCATGGCAATGCCGAAAACATCAGCAGTCACAGTCGCAGTGTTTACTGGCTGGCCGCCAATGGCGTCAGCCTGCTGGCACTGGATTACCGCGGCTTCGGAGCCTCGGAAGGCAGTGCGGTAATGCCCTCGGTGTTACAGGATATTGAAGCCGCTGCCGCCTGGCTCCGGCAGAAGTATCCGGATAAGCGGCTGGTGGTGTTAGGGCAGAGCATCGGCGCGGCGCTGGCCATTGACTTTACCGCCGCCGCCCAGGACCGCTATCGCATTGCGGCACTCTTTACCGAGGCACCGTTTCTCGGTTTTCCCGCCGTCGCCCGGGCAGCGCTCAGTGACAATCTGCTGGGCTGGCTGGTATGGCCGTTTACCGTGCTGGTACCTTCCCGCTGGGACCCGCAGAACGTCGTCGGGGATATCCATATTCCGGTGATGATTATGAGCAGTCCTGACGATGACGTTGTGCCATACCAACATGGTCAGAAACTCTATGAAATTCTGACCCAACGGTCAGGTTCTGAGCCTGCCTGTTGGGTGGAAAGTCATGGGCCGCATATCGCATCCTTTACGGATGAGGCATTGCGCCAGAAAGCACTGCAATTCATTCTTTCAGGACGCTGTCCGCCGTTTACCGTGCCCTGAGCTTTCGCTATAATGCACCGCCTTTTCCACCTCCTCGTTCTGGAAGGCTCTCTATGTTGCGAATCGCTCAGGAAGCACTCACATTTGATGACGTGCTGCTGGTTCCCGGTTATTCCGAAGTTCTCCCCAATCAGGTCTCCCTGAAAACCCGTCTGACCCGTGGTATCGAGCTGAACATTCCGCTGATTTCAGCGGCGATGGATACCGTTACCGAAGGGCGTCTGGCCATTGCGCTGGCGCAGGAAGGCGGTCTCGGGATTATTCATAAGAACCTGTCCACCGAAGAGCAGGCCGCCCAGGTTCGCAAGGTTAAGAAATTTGAAAGCGGTGTGGTGAAAGATCCCTTCACCATTCCCAGCACCACCACCATTTGTGAACTGCTGGCGCTCACTGAACAGCACAATATTTCCGGTATGCCGGTGGTCGACGGCGATTCACTGGTGGGCATCGTTACCAACCGTGACGTCCGCTTCGAAAAAGACCAGAACCGCACCGTAGCGGAAGTCATGACGCCCAAAGAAAAGCTGGTCACTGTGCCGGAAGGCACCGACAAGCAGACCGTACAGGATCTGCTGCAGGCGCACCGCATTGAAAAAATTCTGGTGGTGAACAGCGAAGGCAAACTGGCCGGTCTGATGACGGTTCAGGACATCGATAAAGCCCGTACCTACCCGAACGCCGCCAAAGACGATCAGGGTCGTCTGCGGGTCGGTGCTGCCGTGGGTACCGGTGCCGGAACGGAAGAGCGCGTTGATGCGCTGGTGAAAGCGGGCGTCGATGTCATTGTCGTGGACACTGCTCACGGTCATACGTCGAACCCGGGCGGTACCGGTGTGATTGACCGCGTGCGTTGGGTAAAACAGAACTACCCGGATGTGCAGGTGATTGGTGGTAATATCGCCACCGCCGACGCCGCCATCGCGCTGGCCGAAGCCGGCGCTGACGGTGTGAAAGTGGGCATTGGCCCGGGTTCCATCTGTACAACCCGTATCGTCGCCGGTGTGGGTGTGCCGCAGATTTCAGCGGTCGCCAACGTGGCAGAAGCCATGGACAAATACGGTATTCCGGTAATCGCCGACGGTGGTGTGCGTTTCTCCGGCGATATTTCCAAAGCTCTGGTGGCCGGTGCCAGTGTGATTATGGTTGGCTCTATGCTGGCCGGTACCGATGAATCACCGGGTGAAGTCGAACTCTTCCAGGGGCGGGCGTATAAAGCCTACCGTGGCATGGGTTCACTGGGTGCCATGGGGCAGGATCAGGGTTCCTCTGACCGTTACTTCCAGGATAAAAAAGGCGGCGTTGATAAGCTGGTACCGGAAGGCATCGAAGGCCGTATCGCCGTCAAAGGTCCGCTGGCCAATATCGTGCATCAGCTGATGGGCGGTGTACGCGCCTCCATGGGCTACACAGGCTGCGCAACCATTGACGAGATGCGTACCAAACCTGAGTTTGTGCGCATTACCAATGCCGGTATGAAAGAATCGCACGTACACGACGTGCAGATTACCAAAGAAGCGCCCAACTACCGGTTGGGCTGATCCGGACGACCGCGCCGGTTGACTATCAGGGCCTCTGTCTGAGGAGGCCATAAGTTTGGGGATGCACTGCATCCCCGCTTACTTTTTCAGGAATTAAAACAATATGTCTCAAGACATTCATGCACAACGTATTCTGATTCTGGACTTTGGCTCTCAGTACACTCAGCTGATTGCCCGCCGTGTACGTGAAATCGGCGTTTTTTCAGAAATCCGCGCCTGGGATATGGACGAGGCCGAGATCCGTGACTACAACCCCAGCGGTATTATTCTCGCCGGTGGTCCGGAATCCGTCACCGAAGCCAACTCACCGCGCGCACCACAGATTGTGTTTGAAATGGGCCTGCCGGTACTGGGTATCTGTTACGGCATGCAAACCATGGCCGAACAGCTGGGCGGCAGCGTTCAGGGGTCCGATATCCGCGAATTCGGTTATGCCCAGATTCAGGTAGAAGGCGATAGCGCGTTATTCAAAGATATTAAAGACCATGTCGATACCGACAGCGGCAAAGATCTGCTGGACGTATGGATGAGCCATGGCGATAAAGTATCCGCCATGCCAGCGGGTTTTGAACTGATGGCATCCACCACCAGTTGCCCGATTGCCGGTATGTACAATGCGGATAAAAACTTCTTTGGCGTACAGTTCCACCCGGAAGTAACCCACACCCTGCAGGGCAAACGCATTCTTGAGCATTTTGTGCTGAGCATCTGTAACTGTGATGCGCTGTGGACGCCCGCCAAAATTATTGAAGACCAGATTGAAAAAGTCCGCGAACAGGTGGGCTCACAGAAAGTTCTGCTGGGATTATCCGGCGGTGTGGATTCCTCTGTGGTGGCCGCGCTCCTGCATAAAGCCATTGGTGACCAGCTGACCTGTGTATTCGTTGATAACGGCCTGCTGCGTAAAAACGAAGGCGATATGGTGATGGACATGTTCGCTAAGAACATGGGCGTAAAAGTCATCCGTTCTGATTCCGAAGACTTGTTCCTGGGCAAACTGCAAGGTATTGCTGATCCGGAAGCCAAACGTAAAGTCATCGGCAATACCTTTATCGATGTGTTCGACGAAGAAGCCGGTAAGTTAAAAGACGTTCCTTTCCTCGCTCAGGGCACTATTTACCCGGATGTGATCGAATCCGCCGCGTCCAAAACCGGTAAAGCGCATGTGATTAAATCTCACCACAATGTGGGTGGTCTGCCGGAAGACATGAAAATGGAGCTGGTTGAACCACTGCGTGAACTCTTTAAAGACGAAGTGCGTAAAATCGGTCTGGAACTCGGCCTGCCATACGACATGGTTTACCGTCACCCATTCCCGGGCCCGGGTTTAGGTGTCCGTATTCTGGGTGAAGTGAAAAAAGAATACGCCGATATTCTGCGTGAAGCCGACGCCATCTTTATCGAAGAACTGCACAATTTCGACTGGTACCACAAAACCTCACAGGCTTTTGCCGTCTTTGTACCGCAGAAATCTGTGGGTGTAGTAGGGGATCAGCGTCGGTATGAATGGGTCATTGCACTGCGCGCCGTCGAAACCATCGACTTTATGACCGCACGCTGGGCACACCTGCCATACGAGCTGCTGGAAAAAGTCTCCAACCGTATTATCAACGAGATCGAACACGTATCCCGTGTGACGTACGACGTATCCAGTAAGCCGCCAGCGACGATTGAGTGGGAATAAATTTGTCGTATTGAGATAGATTTATTCCTTTCGGCGACAAAACGTCAGGACAGGCGTTTTCGGCAAACTTCAGTTTAGCCACAGGCTTGCAGGGCATGGACGACCTGAGTCAATGGGAATGATCTGATTCAGGTACTGATAGACTTCAACTAATAGTAAAGATTATCTGACCCATTGATTTCAATGGGTTTTCTTTTTAGGGAGAGGCGCAGCCAGATACCCAGGTAATAAGGAATGTCTTTAGAAGAGAGCTGTTAGCACCTGATAACAGTTCTAAAAAAGGGAGTTTAATGATGGTTGATATCAACGTACCCGTCGAACGAAAATTTTCGCAGATTACTCGCAATAAAAATGGCGAATACGATGATACCTGGCTTAAAGCATACCGGGGGCTAAAAAAGTCAAAAACCTGGACTGATTTAGACGCTGAATACCGAGTAATTCTGCTGGCTGATGCTGGGGCTGGGAAAACTTATGAAGCCTTAAGTAGAGCCCAAAAGGGTGATAAAGAAGGGCGATCCAGTTTTTTCATCCGTATTGAAGATATCGATGCAGATTTTGATGAAGCATTTGAAGTTGGTACATCAGAACAGTTTGAAGAATGGCTTGCCTCCGTTGATGAAGCCTGGTTTTTCTTGGATTCCGTAGATGAGGCCAGGTTAGATAGCCCTAGGGCCTTTGAAAAGGCTATCAAATGCTTTGCCAAACGTATTAAACCAGCGATGCATCGTGCGCATATTGTTATCACCAGCCGTCCATATGCATGGCGTTTTAAAAGCGATACAGCATTAGTAGAAAAACACCTTCCTTTCAAAGCACCGAAACAGGAGTCAGAAAATCTTTCTTCGAGAAATGATAAAAAAGAAGAAAGCCCTGTAAAAATTTACGTGCTGAAAGCATTGGATGTCGATGACATCCGCTTTTTCGCCAGACACTACGCTACGTCAAATATTGAGCAACTAATCGTTGAACTTCAGCGTTCTAATTTAGTAGAAATGGCTTCAAGACCCTTTGATCTTGTGGGGCTGCTATCAAAATGGCAATCGGATGGGGAGCTTGGCGGCCGTCTGCAATCGTTACAGCATATGGTGAATCTTAGGCTAAGCGAGATTGATCCTGATCGTAATCAACGCCAACCTCTCAATAAACAACGAGCGCGCGGAGGTGCTGGTCGATTGGCTGCTGCGGTAACACTGTCCAATGAGGCTGGTATTTTAGTGCCGGATAGTACTCATGAAAGAACGGGTATAGATGCTGAAACAGTCTTGGCTGACTGGGAAAATCCAAACGATGTACGAAACTTGCTCGAACGAGGTATCTTCAACGATATCCTTTATGGCGCCGTGCGTTTTCGGCACCGGGATACGCGTGAGCTGTTGGCAGCTGAATGGCTGAACCACCTTCTACAGGAAGGTAATTCTCGCCGAAGGATCGAATCACTTCTTTTTAAGGAGCAATATGGGGAGCAGGTCGTTGTTCCAAGATTCCGACCAATTCTTCCATGGTTAATCCTTTTTGATGATACGACCCGTGAGCGAGCGCTTTCAATACATCCGGAGATTGCGGTCGAGGGTGGGGATGCTGCTTATCTCTCATTGTCTAACAGAAAGAAAATTCTCAATGATATAGTCAGTAGAATTGCTGCTGATGAGGATGATCGTAGTGCTCGTGACAACGGAGCAATCGCACGTATCGCCCAGAAAGATCTGTCTGAAGATGCTCTGCGTCTTATTACAGAGCATAGTGCCAATGATGAAGTAATTTTCTTTCTTGGAAGACTCGTCTGGCAGGGCAATATGGAGAATTGCATAGAGCCATTAATTTCAATTGCTTTAGACCCAAAAAGGGATATGTACGCACGAATAGCCAGTATGCGTGCAGTGGCGACGGTTGGTTCAGGTGAGCAGCTGATATTGCTGTGGCAGTCTGTTAATGCAAAGCCAGAAGTTATTCCCCGCAGACTAATTGTGGAGTTAGTGGAAGAAGCGAAAGCCGATGATACAGCTGTAAATTTACTGTTGAGCTCACTCGATAAGCTACCTCCTTATGAACAATACGAATCATCGGGTCTGGATGGGGCAATTCATGCATTCATCGATAAATTTTCAAAGCTCAGCTCAGTAGAACGTGGTCGGTTATTGTCAAAGTTGAGTACTGGTTTCAATGAACTCCTTAGTCGACCTCCTTATTACGAACGCCGTAAGTGCCGTGTTTCGTCTGAATTTAGTTGGTTAATGGGGTCAGCTATTCAAGTAATAGATCTGCTAATTAAAGATCGATCAGACGAATGCTTTGGTAGCGATGTGATTGATCTGCTTCTTAAAATACCGGCTATGCGCGATTGGACGGGAGATAACATTAGTGAGTATAAGGATAACCTCCAAGAGTTAATACCTTCATGGAGTGCATTTAATGACGCATATTTCTGGAAAAGTGTTGAAGATGCAAGAGTTAGGCTTGCTGAAAAGAACAAGCGTCTTACAGATGTTTGGGAAGTACTTTGGCGCGGACACTATTGGAAATATGAAAAAAATAGTTATGAGCATGTTTTAAATTTTATCAGAACCAAGCAGCTTGAAGATGACCAACTGGTTGCACTTTCTTTGGCATTTCGGATGTATGTACAAGCAGAACGTCCTCATGAATGGCGAAGCCTGCTTGAGGATGTAGTAGCTGATAATACCTTGTTAGAAAAAAGGTTGGATGAGCTTTTAAATCCGCCAATTAATGAGAGTCAAGCTAAATGGGAGCAAGAGAATTTAGAACAAGAACAGAAATGGGAAACGGAAAGGAGTGAACGAGAACATGAACGATCTCAATGGATTGAGAGTCTACGTGCTAATCCAGATATAGTGCGAAATCCACCAGATGTTTTACCTGGTCGTTGTACTAATGGTCAGTGGTTGCTTTTTAAAGAAATTAAAGGGGATGGAGCTTCTCGTGGAAAGGGTGTGGATTGGAGCTCCCTAATTAATGAGTTTGGCGAGGAAGTGGCGTTCGCTTTCCGTGATGCAGTGATGCAGCTTTGGCGAAAATTTACACCAGAGCTTGGGTCTGAAGGAGCTGATATTTCATCTTTTCCTTATGCTCCAATGACATTGGCGTTAGTGGGCTTGGAAACCGAAAGTAAAGAAGTTGGAAGTTTTCCTCAAAATTTGACAAGAGCGGAGGTATGTCATGCCTTTCGGTATATTACATGGGAGCTTAATGGTTTCCCAAGCTGGTTTGAAATTTTGTATAAATCTTATCCTGAAGAGGGTTTCGAAAGAGTTTGGAAGGAACTTGTTTGGGAGCTGAACAATACGATTGCTGGTGCTCCAATGCATCATATTCTTCAGAATATTGTTTACCAAGCACCTTGGCTTCATGGTCTGCTGACACCTCATATCCAACAATGGGTTGATGATAACTCTGACGCAGATTGGGAGGTGTTGCGTTACTGCTTTCAAATATTAGATGCAGAGCAAGTTCCCCTTGAGTGGTTTGCTTCTTATGCCCAATCAAGAATAGTCGCTGGTGGTAGCCCAGAAGAGTTTGCTAAATGGTATGCAATGTGGGTTGATGTAGCCCCTGAAACTGGTATCGCTTCCGTTGAATCCTGGCTAGACGGCTTAGATGAAAGTCTCGCGAAAATAGCAGCACAACACTTTGTCATCCAACTTCTGGGAGATAGGAGACACTGGGGTGGTTGGGCATATGCTCAGAAATTTAAGTCTGTGGACTATCTTTCCAAACTCTATGTCTTGATGCATCGATATATCCGTGTAGAGGAAGATATTGATCGCTCAGGAGGTGGAGTTTACTCCCCTGGTTTAAGAGACGATGCTCAAGACGCACGTAACCAGTTATTCAACATTATGGCCGATATCTCTGGTAAGGAGACTTATGACGCTTTACTTGAGTTATCACGCAATCACCCGGTAGAGCGTCAACGTGATTGGATGATCAAACAAGCACGGCGCTGTGCTGAACGGGATGCAGATGACCATCCTTGGACTGGTGAGCAGATATATGAATTTTCTACGCTAATGCTGAGAGAACCTACGACACACAGGCAGCTTTTTGATCTTGGAGTGTCTCATCTTAATGATTTCAAGGATTGGCTTGAGCAAGGAAATGACAGTCTTTATCAAACCTATCAAAGAGCTTGTGACGAAACGGAGATGCGTAAAATTGTTGCTCATTGGGTTAATAGTCATACTCATGGGCGCTATACTTGTGCGCAGGAAAATCCACTGGCTAATGACCAACGGCCGGATATTTGGTTACAGCATCCCAGCGTTGTGTCGCCGGTACCTATTGAATTGAAGCTACTAGATAAAAGTTGGTCAGGGTCAGATCTTTGCGAACGGCTCCGCAATCAATTAGCAGGCGATTACCTTAGAGAAGTAACGGCTGGTTGTGGTGTATTTCTTCTGGTCTGGCAGGGATCACAACCTGGTCGCCAGTGGGAGGTAAATGCTCAAAGAGTTGGAGTGGAGGGGCTTCAGCAAGCATTGACAAGTTATTGGAAAAGCATATCCCTCCAACTTCCGAATGTTTCGGCTATTGAAATTATTGTGATTGATTTAACTATCAGGGGAAGAAGGTCTGATACCTAGGAATGTCGATAGAGAATTTTGATTTTATGGGAAATACCATCTTATCAATCACTATAAGAGACCCGCTGAACAGCGGAATTTTTTGTCACTTTTCCTGCGTGAAGAAAACCAATTTGAACTCGATCACTTCTTCCTTTTTACCGACAATTATCAATTTTCCTATCGTTGGGCAGCTCTATATAGCAGCTGATTTCAAGGAAACTGACTCCACTCAATGATCTTTGAATGAATATCTCTGGGTAATGCAGAAGCAGGGCAATACAGAGATAAGACCAATACAGAGGCGATAAAGAATGGATGCATTTACCCGGCAGTTATACAAAGTCATCGGCCTCTCTGCGATCGCTGCACCGCTGGCTCATACCATAACGGATATCTGGGAGGTGCTGGCGGGTGGCTATTCAGTACCGCTGCTTATTGTCAATTATATAGCCTTTGTTGTGCTGCCTTTTACTGTTATTGGGCTTTATGCGGTACAGCGTCCGGCAATCAGAATGGCGGGGTTGGTAGGTGCGCTCTTGTATGCCTGGTCTTTTATTTATTTCAGTCACACGGCGCTGTACGCGCTGGAACAACAAATACCGGACTATGACACTCTGTGGCAGCATCTGGGGATGGTTTATACCTTTCACGGTATGCTGATGATTGCCGGTGGCCTGTTGTTTGGCGTCGTCACCTGTTATCTGGGACTGTTTCCGCGCTGGACATCGCTGTGTTTTATCGCCGGCATTCTCGCTAACCTTGTATTCGGATTGATTAACGTACCGGACATTACTCAGATTATCGGCAGTACGGTGCGTAACCTTGGTTTAATGGGAATGGGGGCCAGCCTTCTTTGGCCTGAAAAACCGGGTCATACGCCGCTATAGGCAGGGCACAGAAACAGAAAATATAAAAGAAAGTAAGAACAGGAAAAGACTTTAACTACGAAGCTGGCAGGGTTCAGCACGGATAGTATTTGAACTGAATGAAAACAGGCACCCGCAGGTGCCTGTTTTTACAGCCGTACTTGAATGTACGGCAATATCTGACAGCGCTGATTTACCACTGCAGACAAATTTTACCGAAGTGCTGTCCACTTTGCTGGTGCGCAAAGGCATCGGCCAATTGCTCAAATTTAAACGTGGTATCAATCACCGGGCGGATACCTGTCTGTTCCAGCGCAGTGACAAATGCCTGCTGATCGCGGCGGCTGGCGACAATCAGACCTTGCAGGCGTGCCTGGCGTGCCATAAATGCAGCCGTGGGTACTTCACCCTGAACACCGGTCAGAACGCCAATCAGTGCGATATGGCCACCGGTTTTTACCGACAGCATGGATTCACTCAGAGTCCCCGGACCACCAACCTCAACGATATGATCCACGCCCTGACCCTGCGTCAGCCTCATCACTTCCGCTGACCATTGCGGGTGAGTACGGTAATTAATCACGTCATCGGCACCGAGTTGTTTGACCCGCTGCAGTTTATCATCGGAGGATGATGTTGCGATCACGCGGGCGCCCATGGTTTTTGCCAGCTGAATTGCAGCGATCGAAACCCCACCGGTGCCCAGTGTCAGTACGGTGTCACCGGCTTTTAAAGGACCGTCGACCACCAGTGCCCGCCAGGCGGTTAATGCTGCGGTGGTAATGGTCGCGCTTTCTTCATGGCTCCAGCCTGCGGGGGCATGGGTAAACGCTGTGGCCGGACGTACGACGTATTCTGCCGCCATGCCTTGCTGACCGTCTCCCGGTGTTTGAGAAAAATTGCTGACCCCGTCAAAGGGCTGACCGGCCGGCCAGTTCGGAAAGAACACAGAAACAACCGCATCGCCCGGAGCAAATTCATCGACGCCTTCGCCCACGGCTTCCACAATTCCGGCGCCGTCTGACATCAGTATGCGGTCGTCGGCGGTCGGAGAAGTACCATTGGCCACCAACAGGTCATGGAAATTCAGAGAGCTGGCTTTAATCGCCACGCGTATTTCCCCGCGGCCAGGCTGGCCCGGGTCCGGCAATTCACTGACGCAGATGTGATCAAGCCCGCCGGGCTGTTTCAGAGTAATGGCTTTCATAAGGGAGCCTCCGTTTCTGTTCGCGGTTCAGACCGCGTTGGGTTTAGCCTGAAGCTTTGGTAACGAAAGCGGATCATACGTTCCGTCAACAGAAGCAAAAACCCGTAAAAGTACCTGCGTTGGCCTTTAGTTAGTCCCGTCAGATTACAGAAGTATTGCGCGATAACCGGCAGCGAGGGGAAGGGAAAGAATGGAGAGAAACGAATAAAACAGAACAGGAAGGTTGCCTGCGCAGGCCTGCAGGAAAAAAATTATAAAGGCTGTTCAGACGTTTGAGAGCGATGCCGGCACCCTCAGGCGGGGCTGAGGGTGCCGGACAACATCCGGCGTTCCGGTTTATTGAATATCGTTGAAGCCGGTTTTGGGAATATCAGAGTCCGAGCTTTCGTAAATAGCCTTAAGTGTGCCATCACGATATAACGCCTGGATACGTTCATTGTAAATGTCGATCAGAACGCGGGAGATATCGGAATCTGCAAAGGCAACATACACATCCGTGCCTTCCGGCATTTCGTTCATAACATAAGCAGTCATGTCGCGTCCGCTTTCAACAACGGCCTGGGATATTTCATCCCACTCGTCGATCATGTAATCGATTTCTCCGGCTTCCAGCATCTCAATGCCCTGAGCTGTGGTGCGGAATTCGTGCAGGGTAAAATTGCGCTCTTCCGGTGGAATAACGTCATAGTCTTTTATCCATCCGACGTTTTTTCCGGCCAGAGACCCGGTACCATTCCATGGCAGGTTACGGCTTTTAGTGGTTAAAACCGACATGTATTCAACGTCAATCGGGTAATCCGGGAAGATTAATCCTTCCTCTTCTGTATCCAGGTATTCACCCACAATGGCATTGTACAGTGAATAACGGGTGACCATTTTCATGGCACGGTTCCAGGGGACGTTCGAATATTTAACATGCACGCCCGCCGGCTCATAAATCTTTTTCAGTACCTGCCAGTAGAGTCCGCTGCCATCCGGATTGGTATAACCTTCCCATTCCGGTGCTACCACTTTGATAGTTTTAACATTACTGCGGTTGAACGGACTGTTTTTAGGGTCGGCCTGAGCATAGCCGGTGATGCAGCAGGCCGTTAAAACCAACAGTAATACTTTTTGAATCATTGTTGTCATCCTTTGATGAAATATTGAGAAATATAAGCCCGGGCGACGAGCTGAGGCCGTCGCTGGTCTGGTATGGCGGATAAAAGAGGAGAGGGCAGGCGGCTGTGGCTGCTGTCTGCACTGAAACATAGGTTAATTAATAAACCAGTCATTTTATCCTTCAGAGTATTTCAGGCGTGTCTTGTAACCGTTTTCATCACGCAAGCCAGTGCGGATAAGTTCTGCGCAACTTATCCTGATGTTAACAATATCAATCTGAACGTCGGGCTGAACGCGGCGAGTCCGCGGGGATTGATGTTCACGGTTCAACAAAGATTAGCATTTATCGCATGAATATGTTGGATGGAGGAGCAGAATTGCGATTAGTTCGGCATTCTTTATCGATCTGCTGTGTATCGGCTAAGACACGCTGATGATGCTGTCGGTTTTTATGAACCATGGTGCCGGTTCGCTGTGGCCGGTTCATTGTAGATTGTAGAAAGATATCTGGCAGATCAGGCTCACCGACTGCTGACATTATTGAATGGTCACCGGGGTCGTTTATTCAGAAAAGCCCGGTTCAGGAAAAGCCCGGTTCAGGAAAGGCGAGCGCGGGGAAAGCTTGCTCAGGGAAAAACAGGCCGGCGCTTGACCGGCCCCGGCAGGCTATTTTCTGATCGCCCGGTGTGACATAAAAATAAACACGCCACTGAGTGCGGCAAGGTAAGCTGCAGCCACCAGACCGAGTCCGCAGGGCAGCATCTCCATAAAAGACGATAAAAACTGTCCGGAGAATACCGCCATCGACAGATACGCCAACATACGTCCCCGGTGCTGAGGATGACTTTGCTCAACCGTCATATGGTTGACCAGCGGAACCGAAAAGCCAAACCCGAAACCGGTAAAGCAGGCGCCGGCAATCAGAGTGAACAGGCTGTCTGAAAAGTTAAAGATCGTCTGGCCAATGGTGTAAAGCCCAAACGCCAGAATGAGCGTCTGATATTCGCCCAGAGTTCGGGAAGCTTTGGGCATCAGTGCCGCGGCAATGACAGCCACAAAAGATAAGAAAGACAGAAAATACCCGGTTTCAGCACTGCTGAAGTGCAGCTGTTGCAGTTTGAATGGCAGCAGAATAACGGCACTGAAAAACACAATCAGTGACATCATGGCGGCGAAATACACCAGCTTCAGTGACAGCGGAATGGTTTTATCGGCGTGCACATCTGCCGTCCGGATGTCAGCAGGCGGGCGCGGTACAAAAGCAATGACCGGCAGAATAAAAAACCAGGCAATAAGATACAGGGAAAACGGCAGATACCAGCTGATACCGGCCAGAAAACCGCCCGCGGCCAGCATGATGACACCACCGGCTTCAATCGCCATGCCTTGTTTCGCCATCATATTCAGCCGTGCACGCCCCTGATAAAACACTGAAATCAGACCGGTACCTGAGGCCATCACCAGCACGGTGGCAGCCCCCAGCAACAGGCGGTCAGCAAAAATCAGCCAGGGCCCCTGCAGCCAGGCGCCCGCGGCTCCCAGTAATCCATACGCCAGCAGGCCCGTTATCAGAGAAGCGTAAAGACCCAGCCGGTCAATGACCCGTGCGACCAGCGGCCCGAACAGCACCACGCCCAGTGAGGGCACTGTCACCAGCCAGCCGGCGGCGTTGCTCACCCCAAGCTGAGGCGCAATTAACGGCAGCCCGGGCACGATAACGCAGCCCACCATAATGGTCAGGCAGGCGATGCAGAGCAGGGTGATGGCCAAAGCCGGGGAGGGAGTTTGGGATCTTGCGTGTCTCATATTGTGGGATTTATGTCTGAATAGTGGGATATTGTGAATACTATCATGATTTAGTCAGGTATTGACCAGCCGCCGGGGAACGCTTTGTTCATCCGCCAGGCTCCGGGCGACAAGCGCCGGCATCTGGGGTTTCGCGGCAGAAAATGGCAGTATGACGCCCTGAACGGGTATGGCGGGATCAGACACAAGGAGCAGCAGGTTGACCAATGACAACAAGGTACCGGACAGGCAGGACAAGACTGGTCCGGATAAAACCGAAACTACTGCGGGCGCTCAGGTCATTGCCAAATCAGCCCGTGTTATGCGTACCCTGGAGCAGCATCCGCAGGGGCTCAATCTGAATCAACTGGTGGCTGAGACGGGCATGCCGCGTTCCACGCTGCATCGTTTGTGCAGTGCCCTGCAGGAAGAGCGTTTTTTACGGCAGGACAATGGCCTGTGGCGGCTGGGTCCCGGGTTAGCACAGCTGGCTGCCAGTGCGCATCAGGATATTGTGTCGGTAATACGGCCGGTGCTCGAAAAACTTGGCCGGCGCACCCGTGAAACCGTGGACCTGTGTGTTTACCGCGGAGCTCATGCGGTATTGGTCGATCAGTTTGCCAGTGATCAGGAACTGCGCGTGGTATCCGCGCCGGGAACAGCCTTTCCGGTGCATATGACCGCCCACGGTAAAGCTATGCTGGCGGCCATGGATGACCAGGAAACCGAATCCCTTTTCCCGGACGGGGTACTGCCACGACGGACAGACGCCTCCCATGGCAACCTGGCCGATCTGCTGGCGGAATTAAAGACCATCCGTCAGCATGGTGTTGCAGTCGATCTGCAGGAACACGGCGCCGGTGTCTGCGCAATCGGCACTGTGCTGAAGACCGGGACGCCGGAATTGTACGCCATGTCACTGGCAGTACCGGATCTGCGCTTTGAACGGGATCTGGAGTCACTGCGCAGCGGCCTGTTACAGGCCAAAGCGGAAATCGAAGCTCTGCTGGGCCAGGACTGAAGCACACCAGCGCCTCAGTATTATTGCGCCACAGAACCGCCGCCGTGTGACCGGTAACTGTAAACGGTAACGAGGCCGGACCGGGATCAGGTTCAGGCGCGACATTCTGTCTGCTCGACAGCTCTGCGGGATGTTATTACATTCAGACAGACGATGGTGTAACCCGCACAGGCGTTGCCTGAGGAGCAGTCGATGAATATTACCATTCTTGGTTCCGGTTTTGCCGCCTTAACGGCGATTAAAACCCTGCGCAAAACGGCACCCGCAGCAGACATTACCGTGATTTCTCCGGCTGCTGAGTTTGTCTACCTGCCCGGTATTATCTGGATACCGGCGGGGCTGCGTCATGGCCGTGACCTGACCATCAATCTGCGGGCATTTTTTAAACGCAAAAAAGTCAGACACGTCGCTGCCCGGGTCAGTGATATCACCGACAACGGCCGCACGGTAAAAACCGATCAGGGGGATATCCATAACGATGGGTTAATCATCGCCTCCGGCGGGCGCTTTATTAAAAAACTGCCGGGTATTGAGCATGTGATAACGCCCTGTGAAGGGATCGCCGCGGCGGAGAAAATCCGTGATCGTCTGCAGGCGATGGAAGGCGGTACCATTGCCATTGGTTTCGGTGGTAACCCCAAAGAACCCTCTGCCATGCGCGGCGGGCCAATGTTCGAATTCCTGTTTGGTATCGATACTCTGCTGCGTCGTCAGGGCCGGCGGGATCAGTTCGATATGGTCTTTTTTAATCCTAATGAAAAGCCCGCCAAACGTCTTGGCGATCAGGTACCGGATGCGGTACTGGATATGATGGCGAAGAAAAATATCCGCACTCATCTGGGCCATAAAATGCTGGGCTTTGAGGCCAATAAAGTCATCACCGAAGGCGGGGAACTGGCAGCGGATTTGATTCTGTTTATGCCCGGTATGACCGGCCCGGCCTGGTCGGTGGATTCGGCGATTGAGAAATCCCCCGGCGGTCTGATTAAGGCCAATGAATTCTGCCAGGTGGCAGGGCTGGAAAAAACCTATGTGGCTGGCGATGCGGGCAGCTTTCCCGGCCCGGAGTGGCAGGCTAAGCAGGCCCATATGGCGGATTTACAGGCCGTGGCTGCGGCACGCAATCTGGTACGTGATCTGAACGGGCTGGAGGGAACGCAAACCTTCGAAACCTTTGACCACGAACTGGTGTGCATCATAGATACGCTCAGTCACGGCGTTATGATCAAACGCAGTGTGAACAAAAGTCTGATGTTGCCGCCGCTGCGCCTGATGCATTACGCCAAACGTTTTTTTGAATGGTTTTATCTGCGTCAGTACCGCTGAACTCAGACCGTCAGACTGACAACCTGATTTCTGCCGCTGAGCTTGGCTGTGTAAAGGGCCTCATCCGCGGTGGATAACAGGGTATTTAAATCAGTGCTTTGTCTCTGACTGGTACAGATGCCAATACTGACCGTCACCGATAATACGTCGCCGTCTTCGACATCGATGGTCAGTTGTTCAATCGTCTGTCGCACACCTTCCATCAGCGCACTGACTTCCTGCTGGCTATGGGCGGGAATCAATACAGAAAATTCTTCGCCCCCGGTTCTGGCCAGCAACAGAGGAGAAAGCTGATTTTTCATCGCTTTTGCTACCTGTCGCAGGACAATATCGCCGGCCTTATGGCCGAAATGATCGTTCACCTTTTTAAAGTGATCGATATCCAGACTGGCCATGGAAATACGGTTTTCAGCCGGATTCTGCTGAATCATTTCCTGTGAGTGGGTGAGGAAATAACGGCGGTTATGCAAACCGGTAAGAAAATCATTTTCGGCCTGACGTTTCAGCTGCAGATGGGTTTCAATCATCTGCGCATTGTTATTCACCCGGTAGGTAAACTCCTGCAGATTAAAGGGCTTGTGCAGAAAGTCATCAGCGCCGCTGCGGATGAAATCCAGAGATAACTGCGTATGTTTCAGCGGAACCCCGGACACCCCGATAATTGACAGCGGCCGTTCCGGGTATTTGTAACGGATCGTCTGTATCAGCTCCAGCCCGTTCATCCCCGGCAGCTGATGGTCCACCGTCATCACGCTGATGTCTTTATCTGTGGTCAGCCACTCCAGCGCCTGTTCAGCAGAACCGGCCTGCAGAACAGAATACTGGTTAAGTTCCAGCACACTGGTCATGGCCGCCATTTCCACCACAGAATCTTCGACCAGCAGTATTTTTTTGTTGCGGTTAAAGTGCAGCCGTCTGAGCATCCGGGCAGCGTAAGGGTACCAGTAACGGCCATCTTTATTGATGTAATCGACCACCCCTTTGCTGAGCCATTGGTGGCGGATATCGTCATCGCTCTCACTGGTCAGTATCAGGGTAGGCACCCCGGCCTGCAGCAGATCTCCGGCAGCCTCACCGTGTGCAGCGTCGGGCAGATTCAGATCCGCCAGCGCCGCTGTGATGGGAATATCGCGCGCCAGAATCGCCTGCAATTCCGCACGGCTGCCTGCGGTCAGCAGCGTTTCTCCTTCTTCAGCGCGCATCAGGTGACGAATGATTTTGATCACCAGAGGGTCATCGTCAAGAATCAGATAGTTAATCATAGTGCCGGATCGGTGTACTTTACCCCAGTATAGACACACGACACCGGCGTGCCCGGCGCTTTTACCCGCTTTTAAACCACGGAAGTCGTATGGTAATCCGCCGTCGCCATGGTTACTCTGCTGACGCTTAATCATTAAGGGCGGCCCACAGGAGACCTTATGCAAGACTCGCTTTATCACGACCCGGACACCGGCGTTTTTCAGCTGGATGCCGATTACATTGCCCCGGGGTTAGCCTCGGTTTACCTGTTGCGCCAGAATAACCGCCTGGCCGTTATTGAAACCGGCAGCGCTGCGACGGTCGCCCAGATCCTGCAGGGCATTGAGCAGCAGGGGCTGACCACCGACGATGTCGACTGGGTTATTCTGACCCATATTCATCTTGATCACGCCGCGGGTGCCGGTGCTCTGATGCAGCACTGCGCCAACGCTAAGCTGCTGGTCCATCCTCGTGGGGTGCGTCATATGGTGGACCCGGCAAAATTAGAAGCCGGTACCCGGGCAGTGTATGGCGATGAAAAATACGAACAGCTGTACGGTCGCCTGATACCGGTGGATGAAAGCCGGGTCGTGCCGGCCACGGACGGCATGACCGTTGATTTTCACGGCCGCACCTTGACCTTTTATGATACGCCGGGCCATGCCATGCACCATGTGTGCATTCATGATTCCCTGAGTAATGGTGTCTTCAGTGGCGATACCTTTGGTCTGTCGTACCGGCAGTTCGATGGGGATGACGGCTCTGTGCTGTTATTTGTGACCACAACCCCGGTGCATTTCGATCCTCAGGCTATGCGCGCCAGTATTGAGCGGATTGTTGCCTTACAGCCGGCACATATTTATTTAACGCATTACGGCCGTATCGCCCCCAGTGACGATAACGTGCGCCAGCTGCTGCATTCTCTGGATGCCTTTGTAGCCATTGCTGAAGCCGAAAAGAATCATCCGCAGGGGCGCACAGAGCGCATGGCCACAGCCATCAGTGACTGGTTATACGCCCGTATTCAGGCGCGCAACCTGCCATTGGATGAAGACTTCTGTCGTCGCTGGCTGTCCACCGATGCCAACCTTAACGCCCAGGGGCTGGACGTCTGGCTCAGCCGCCAGTACCCGGCCTGACGGGCAGGATGCAGTCACAGTGATCTCCGCCCCCGGCGTTGATAATCCAGTGTTCACGGCTAGCCTTAAAAGACAGATTCTTTTTACGGGAAAGCGCTGTGTCTGCATCCGCTCAAAAAAACTGCGCCGCCTGCCGTGATGGCAAACCCCTGGCCTTTAACATTACCGTGGCTCTGCAGCCCATTGTGCATCCGGCCAGCCAAACCGTATGGGCGCAGGAAGCGCTGGTCAGAGGGCCTGGCGGTGAACCGGCGGGCTGGGTCTTTGCGCAGATCGACAGCGCCAATATGTATCAGTTTGATCAGGCCTGCCGGATTGAAGCCATCCGCCAGGCAGCTCAGTGCGGTGTTGACAGTCTGTTAAGCATTAATTTTATGCCCAATGCTGTTTATCAGCCCGAACTCTGTATCCGCACCACACTGGCAGCTGCCCGAGAGCATAACTTCCCCATAGACAAAATTATGTTCGAAGTTACCGAAGGCGAAGAAGTCGATGACTTTGACCATCTGCACAATATTATTACCAGTTACAAAAATATGGGTTTTATTACCGCGATTGATGATTTTGGCGCCGGATATTCCGGGCTGAATATGCTGGCGGAACTCGATGCGGATGTGATTAAACTGGATATGGCACTGATCCGGGATATCCATCAGCACCGTAAACGTCAGGCCATTGTCAAAGGCATTGTTCAGGTCTGCCACGAGTTGGGTATTAAAGTCATCGCCGAAGGGGTAGAGCAGGTGGAGGAATATCATCATCTGCAGAACATAGGCATTGAATATTTTCAGGGCTATTTATTTGCCCGGCCGTGCTGGCAATCCTTAGCGCAGATAAACTGGCCGTAAAACAGGCTGGTTTAATTGCCGGTTTTATCTTTATGTGGTTATGCAGTCATTTAATTTATTCAGACGTTAACCGTCATTTTTGCACAACGGTCTGCACTGTGGGCTGAATTGTTCCGTTGCGCCCAGTGATATTGTCGATTTTTGTAAAAACATCGAACTTAAGGTTTCCCCACGACTCTGCTGCTGTCACTCTTATTATTAATCAATGTATCTGAATGACAGCGCACAGAGGGAATAACGTGAATAAAATCTTACATTTTATATCCGTGCTGACACTGACCGTCAGCACGGTGGCAGTGCAGGCCAGTGAATCATCTGACAGCCATCCGGCACCCGATACCGTCGCCTTTGATGAACGGCTGACAGACTATGAATATCCTTATCCGGTCAGCTTTTTTGATTTCCAATCTCAGGGCAAAGCGCTGCAGATGGCGTATATGTATTTACCGCCGGTTGATGAAGAAAAACCGGTGGTGGTATTAATGCACGGTAAAAACTTTAACGGCGCCTACTGGAAAACCACCGCCGACTGGCTGCAGAAGCAGGGCTATGGCGTACTGATTCCGGATCAGATTGGCTTTGGTAAATCCTCCAAACCCACAGATTACCAATACAGCTTTTCTGCGCTGGCTCACAATACCCGCGAACTCATGCAGTCACTGGATATAGGTCAGGCCATTATCACCGCGCATTCTATGGGCGGTATGGTCGGTACACGCTTTGCTCTGAATTATCCGCAGGCAACGCAGAAACTGATTCTGGTGAACCCCATTGGGCTGGAAAATTATCTGCGTTATGTGGAATACAAAGACGTGGGGTTCTTCTATCAGAATGAACAGAAGCTGACGCCGGAAAAAATCATTGCCTACCAGAAAAAGAATTACTACGACGGTGCCTGGAACCCGGACTACGAAGCACTGACAGTGCCGCTGGCTGGCATGGTAAACGGCCCGGACTGGGACAAACTGGCGTATGTCAGCGCCCTGACTTATGACATGATTTTTACCCAGCCCGTGGTGGAAGATTTCCGTTATCTGCGGGTTCCGGCGCAGCTGATCCTGGGTACCCGTGACCGTACCGGCCCTGGCCGTAACTGGAAAAAATCCGGTGTGGATTACGAGCTTGGCCGTTATGACCGCCTGGGCGATCAGATCCATCAGCTGAACCCGGCTATTGAGGTCAGCGAACTGGAAGGTCTGGGCCACGCGCCTCAGATCGAAGCCTTTGAGCGTTTTATTCCCGTGTATAAGAAGGCGCTGGCGCAATAAACGGCCTCGCCATAATACACTACGCGGCTGAAAGGACCGGAATCAGAACCGGTCCCAATAGGGCGGTTCACCAAAGTAACCGTCGATAAAATCGATAAAACAGCGCACCTTGCTGGATAATAACCGGCGGTGCGCATACACCGCGTATAAGCCCAGCGGCTGCGGTTCATAGTCGCTCAGCACCGGTACCAGCTGACCGGCTTTGATGGCGGGGCCGGCAATAAAGGTGGGCTGAATCACAATACCGCTGCCGGCCATCGCGGCTTTTACCAGCACATCGCCGTTATTGGCCACCAGACCACTGTTTAATGAGCGGCTGACGGTCAGGGCCGAGGGCGTTGATTCAGTGCTGAAAGGCGTATCGTCGTCCATATAGCTGTATTTCAGGTAGCGGTGGTTCACCAGCTCATCCGGATGCTGAGGCGTGCCATGGGTCGCAAGGTAATCCGGTGAAGCACAGGTGACCAGACGGATAGGGGCGAGGCGTTTGGCAATCAGGGATGAACTCTTCAGCTGGCCGATGCGCAGAGCAATATCAAAACCTTCTTCCAGAATATCCACTTTGCGGTCATTCAGCCGCAGATCCACCGCCACCTCGGGGTAAGTCTGCTGAAAATCAGCCACCAGGGGCGCCAGATGCTGAATGGCAAACGACACCGGCGCTGCAATCCGCAGCGTGCCGCGGGCCGCTTCCTGCAGGTTGTTAACCTCATTTTCCATGTCTTCGATATCCGTCAGCACCTGCTGGGCGCGCTGCAGATACGTCTGTCCGCCTTCGGTCAGGCTGACTTTACGGGTCGTGCGGTTCAGCAGCCGGGTACCCAGATGCTCCTCCAGCCAGGAAACGTACTTGCTGACCAGCTGTGGGGAGAGGTCCAGCCGCCCGGCAGCCCGTGAGAAAGATCCCTCGGTCGCCACGGTAATAAAGGCTTGCATCGCCTGAATTCGGTCCATAGACCCTCCTTTCGTTTTATTATCAATAATATGTTGTTAATTATGCAATGAAAAGCCTGTTTTTCTCTTTCAAGGGGATAGATAAAGTAACTATCAAGCAATGAGGGAAAACCCTCGCAAGCAATGAGGGAAAGCCCTCGCAGCCCTTAACACAGCAATGACTGGAGAAAGACAATGAAACAACTGATCAAAAACATCACCGCTTCCAACGCTGGCTTTGCACCTCTGGTACTGCGCGTACCCGTCGGTTTAACACTGGCAGCCCACGGCTCACAAAAACTCTTCGCCTGGTTTGGTGGTTACGGCCTGGAAGGCACCGGAAAATGGATGGCCAGCATCGGCCTGGAACCCGGCTTCCTGATGGCTCTGCTGGCAGGCAGTGCGGAATTCTTCGGCGGTCTGGCCCTGGTCTTCGGTCTGCTGACCCGTCCGGCGGCACTGGTGACCGCGTTTACCATGCTGGTGGCGATCTTCAGTACCCATATCGGTAACGGCCTGTTTGTTTCCAACAATGGTTACGAATACGCACTGACACTGCTGGCTGTCACCGTTGCACTGGCCATTCAGGGTGGCGGCCGTTTTGCCGCGGATAACCTGATTAACGCCCGTTTGCGTGGATAACACAGAAAGCGTTCGCACAGGTTCAGGCCATGCAGCCTGAGCCTGTTAAATTATCAGGGCCTGTTGACACTAAGTGAATCTGGCCTGCTGAGAACCCGTTTTATTCAGAACAGAGTGAGAGAAGTGATATGTGTCAGGAACATCCCACTCCCTGACCTGACGGCTACGCGCCAATCTGTTCCAGACAGATTGCTAGTGGGCTAATTAATTGAACGACGAAGAACTGAAAAACGGGCCTCAGCCCGAAGGGTTATGGCTGAAAATCCCTTATTTTGCGTTGCTGTTCGTTCGCTTAACCCGTTATGCCACTCTCTCAGCGCCTTATCTGAGTAATATTTAACCGATAACAGGCCTGTCCGATGAGTATTAACAGGCCTTAAGACAGTCGCAGGAGTCAGTTATGTTAGTTGATGGACAATGGGATCAGGAATGGAAAGCTGTTCAGAGCAAAGATGAAGACGGGCGTTTTATCCGTCAGACATCCACTTTCCGCCACTGGATCACCGCCGATGGCAGTGCCGGGCCCACCGGCGATGCTGGTTTTAAAGCTGAAAAAGGCCGTTACCACCTGTACGTCGGTTACATCTGCCCATGGGCATCCCGCACACTGATGGCCCGTACCTTAAAAGGCCTGGAAGATTACATCAGTGTCAGTGTGGTGAACCCGGTACTGACCACCCAGGGCTGGCAGTTTGACGGTTTTCCGGGATCAACCGCGGACGAGTTACACGGCAAAACCTATATGCACGAGCTGTACACGCTGGCCGATCCCCATGTGAATGGCCGCGCCACCGTCCCGGTACTGTGGGATAAACAGCAGGACGTGATGGTCAGTAATGAATCCGCGGATATCGTGCGCATGCTGAATACGGCTTTCGATCACCTGACCGGCAATACACTGGATTTGTATCCGCAGGCACTGGCCAGCCAGATTGACGAACTGAACCCGCGCATTTACACCCAGCTGAATAACGGCGTGTACCAGGCCGGTTTCGCCAGCTCGCAGAAAGCCTACGAAGAAGCCTACAATAATGTTTTTTCTATGCTGGATGAGCTGGAAGGGCGTTTGTCAGATGGCCGTGATTACCTGTTCGCCGAAGGCTTTACTGAAACCGATATCCGTACTTTCGTTACCCTGGTACGTTTTGATGCGGCTTATCATGGTCTGTTTAAAACCAACCGTAACACCCTGAAAGAAATGCCGTATTTACACGCCTATATGAAGCGTATTCTGGCGTTGCCGGGTGTCGCAGACACAGTAAAACTTGACCATATCAAAGCCGGGTATTACTCCATTAAAGACCTGAACCCGAATGGCATTGTGCCGGTAGGGCCGGCTGAGATCTGATCTCCTGGCTCCCAGGCTCTCATCTGGCTACTACGCTCCTGCGTGGTAGCCTTTCTGCTTCTCACGTAGTAGCTTTTTCTTCTTGCTCCCACACCATCTGGCTCCCACGCTCCTGCGTGGTAGCCTTTTGGCGTTAATATAATTTTCGCAACAGAACACATTCCCACGCGGGAGCGTGGGAACGAGTTACGCGGGAGAATAGAAACGAGCAATTCCTGGCTCCCACGCTCTGCGTGCTAGCCCTGGTGCATTTCCGTAACGGATTTCAGTATTTGTAAGACTGACCACCATCAATGGTAATCACTGCACCATTGATAAATCCGGACTCACCAGAGAGCAGAAACGCGGCCAGCGCGGCGACTTCTTCCGGCTTACCAAAACGTTTCATCGGGTTTGGCTCAACAAACTGCTGGCCCACGGCTTCCCAGTCATCGCCACCCATCTGGCGTAACGAATTTTCCACCATGGGCGTCATAATCGCACCGGGTGCAATGGCATTGATCTGGATACCATATTGGCCGTACTCAATAGCGCTGTTGCGGGTCAGACCGACCACGCCATGCTTACTTGCCGCATAACCTGACTGATTCCCCACACCACGGATACCACCAACCGAGGCTGAGTTCACGATGGCCCCGGAGCCTTGCTTATGCATGACTTTCAGCACTTCGGCCATGCCGAGGAATACACCATTCAGATTCACCGCGACAACCTTGTTGAATTCCTCTTCGCCGAAGTCTTCGGTCAGGTTCTGAGTGCCCTCAATCCCGGCGTTATTAAAGAAACCATCAATCCGGCCGTATTGGTTGAGAGCGGCCTGTACGTACTGTTTTACCTCATCCGCGTTGGCCACATTGGCTGCTACGCAAATGCAGTCTGTACCGGCTGGCAGTTCTGCTTTCGCTTTTTCCAAAGCCTCTTCCTTCAGATCGACCAGCACCAGATTGGCTCCCTCAGCGGCCAGACGTTTAACCGTCTCCAGGCCAAGGCCAGACGCGGCACCGGTAACAATAACGGTTTTACCATCAAAACGACTCATAACGTATTCTCCTTTCTGTTATAAAAAACAGCTGTAAAAAACTGCCGTAAAACAGGGCGGTCAGCTTGAATCATTGCCTGAACACCATTTATTCAGAAGCAATTGGCTAACTGTGTTAACACCGCTGAAATAACCATAACCTTTATACAAGAGTCTGGCAGGCATGGTTCCACAGAAAGCCAGAAATGCACCGTGCCGCACAAAACAACAATCATAATGCGTAACCTTCAGGCAGAAGGCTTAAACAGGCCAGGGCAGAAAGTCAGGGCAGGGGAGTAATAGCGATAGAATCACTGAGCCTGGGCTGTATCTGGTACGCTCAGCTCATAACTTGTGTATTGCTCTCCAAACAGAGTGCTTTCGTACACCCGCGAAGCCATCTTTCTGAGAAATTTATACTCAGGACGGGTATTAAATAAATGCAGAACGACGTGAGAGTGCCCCAGTGCTGATGCCCAGGCCATCATATCTTTAAAGACAGAAACACCGGCCCCCCAGCAGGCTTCATCCAGCACGATAGCCAGTTCATAAGCCTGATTCTCAAACTGAATGCCACACCAGCCAGCCACTGCGCCGTCGATAAGAATGCCCCGGACCCTGCAGCCCTCTGTGGCATCCACACTGACTTTACCGGCAATCCACTCGTCAAGCAGGGCGTCATCAAACGCATTATGAGCCACCAGGTGCTTACGTAAGGTCTCTTTGTTTAAGATAGTCAGTAATGCCTGACGGTCGATATCCTGCAGGCTGATATACTCGATTGTTTTCATGGACGTTCCGGTTACTGAATCCTTTGTGAGCAGCTGCAGCCTGAAGGCCGAAACGAACTGGAATGGATTGTTAAATTTTTCGCACTTTGGGAGGCGCAAACCATTTCCCTTTCTCCACCACCTGGAACAGATGGTTAACAGTAACCGGAAAGGCAAGTCTGTGTTTTTCTCTGGAGCGATTGAGAAGACGGCTCAAAAGGCCCTCGGCCTCTCCATGGAAGTACAGCTCAAAGTCGAGGTCGGACAAATCAGTACCGAATTTTTCCTGAATCGCCTCCAGTAGCTCCCAGGCGTCATCCCCGGTTATACCGCAGTCTTGTTCGAGCCTGGAGCTCGGGAACAGCTCTTCAGGCCTCAGCCCCGTTTGCTTGAGAAAGATCGCTTCAACTTCCTGTTTAGTTACTGGATTCATGCTTGAAGTTTAACTCCTCAATTAGAGGAAAATTTATTGCTAGTGCGAAGCGCTTTAAATTTGTCCTGTGCGGCTTGCCGTACGAACTACATTGATTTGTAAGGGTTTAGTGTTACCCACTTTCCCTTAATTTTCTTTAACTTGGGTTCGTTATTTTCAGCATATCGCCGCAAAGCGTTTGCGATCTCTTGATGCGCTTGCTCGAGAGTGATGATGCCTGATAACTGATCAGAACCAAATGAAGTTATCAACACGTCTTCTGCTTCCGGTTCTCCTTCACCGAAGGCTCCAAATCTCACATATGAAACTGTGTCTTGGAAGGAGTATGTATCAGCCTCGCCTTCAAATACGTTTCTACCTACAAAAACCATAGGTTCAAGTGCTGGCATGGAGAGATATTTGTCTGCGAACTTAAGATGATAATAGGTTCTACCGATCTCAAAATTCATATACGAACCCTAACGCCCCGCTAGAAGGCGAGCGAAGCTAGTCCTAGTGAAAGCCACGTTTTTGTGGCTGTAACGAATTTCAGCGGTTTGTTAAGCGTATTCGTGAATTCCATAGACGTAGCCTGTATATACAATGCCCATAAAAATCGCCCCAACACCGAAGAATAGAGGCAAGAACAGCCTGTAGTGACCAGTTTTAAGTCGCTTGTAAGAAGCAAGTACCACCGCAGCCAGCGACAGAATCCCAGCCAAAACGAATACCGCAAAAACAGCGCGCTCCTCAGTAAATCCCCCGTCGCCCGGAACCATTGTCGGTTCAGTATACACAGGGCCATCACCACCGATAGAGGCGATTATCGACAGCGCCTCTGCCCATGCAGTTTCTTGACCTAGCAGACTCATGTAATAGTAAAAAGCAGCATAGAAAATCACTAGAGACGCTGCCGCTAGGCCTATACATATTTTCGTCAAATAGCTCATTTACGCTTAATGCCTGCATTTGCGGCTGGTTTGAAGCGCAGGGGGAAACCAGTCCGACAACATGCGCTTGTTAACTATTTTCTGTTACTGACTTTCGCATTATTGATCAGTTAAAGGCTGAAACGATCTTCAGGTAAAGCATACGCAACAAAAATCACTGTTATCAATAGCCAGATACGCCGGAATGACAGAAAAGGAGCAAAAAGGCGTTGGGTGTACGGGGAGCGGGGCAGAAATAGGTCAGGGCAGAATCAAAGCTGCCCCGCAATCCGCAGGGCCGGGGAACAGAGGGACGCGGTTTCAGCTCAGGTGTTGGTCGTCTGCTGACGGCCAACCAGATACGGCTATCAGCAGACGACCCGCTGCAAACGACCAGCAGCAGACAGTCAGGGTTTCTGACTGCGCTGCGCCTCTTTAAACGCCAGCTTCTCTTCCCGGCGTTTGCGGATGGTCTCTTCGGTTTCGGTGCCTATGTGCGCTTCGCCGCGCTTGCGGGCTAGCTCCATCTGCTGTTCGCGGGAGCGGAAGCGCTGGCGCTGCTCGTCAGTGTATTCATCAAAGCACTGATGACAGCTGACGCCGGGCTCGTAGTGCGCATGCTCTTTATCGGCTGCAGTGATGGGGCGGCGGCAGGCGTGGCACTGGTCGTAGTCACCTTTTTCCAGCTGGTGATTGACTGACACCCGGTTGTCGAAGACGAAGCATTCGCCTTCCCACAGGGATTCTTCCTGCGGTACGTCTTCCAGGTATTTCAGAATGCCGCCTTCCAGGTGGTACACCTCTTCGAATCCCTGTTCCTTTAAATAGGCGGTGGACTTCTCGCAGCGGATACCGCCGGTACAGAACATGGCGACTTTTTTGTTTTTTTCCGGGTTCAGGTGTTCTTTAACGTACTGCGGAAACTCGCGGAAGGTTTTGGTGTTCGGGTCGAGGGCGCCTTTAAAGGTACCGATACCGACTTCGTAATCGTTACGGGTATCCACCAGAACCACGTCCGGGTCTGAGATCAGGGCGTTCCAGTCTGCGGGTTTTACGTAGGTGCCGACCACGCGTTTGGGGTCGATGCCCTCAACGCCCATGGTGACGATTTCTTTCTTCAGTTTTACTTTGGTGCGGTAGAAAGGATTGGTATCGTCATAGGATTCTTTGTAGCTGACATTGCTCAGCCGCGGGTCGTTTTGCAGAAACGCGAGCAGGGCATCTATGCCTTCGCGGCTGCCGGCGACCGTGCCATTGATGCCTTCGCGGGCGAGCAGCAGGGTGCCGCGCACGGCATGACGCTTCATGGTCTGATAAAGGGGGTCACGCAGGTTTTCAAAATCATCCAGGGTGACAAATTTGTACAGGGCACACACCACGATCGGGTGTGACGCGGAATATTCAGTCATAATGGTTCCCGTTGCTGGCCGGAGCGTAAATCCGGTGCATTCGTTTATTGGCTTTTGTTGCCAGAAGGGCGCTGATTATACAGTGCTTACCTGAGTAAAAAAGTCGGATAAAACCCTGAGAAATGTAAGGAGACCAGTATGTTGCAGGCACCCCGGGTGGTCCGTTACTCCGAAGAGCGCGATTACTTCTTTACCGAAGGCTGTTTTATCAATGAGCTGCTGAACACTGATGACGACCGGCAGTTGTCGGTGGCGCGGGCCAGAGTCCGGGCCGGGGAAACAACCCGCTGGCATAAACTGGAGGGCATTACGGAGCGTTATCTGATGGTCGCCGGCGAGGGCACCGCCGAGGTTGGCGATGAGCCGGCAGTCGTTCTGAACCCTGGCGATGTGTTACTGATTCCCGCCGGAATGCCACAGCGTATAACCAATACCGGCGATGGCGTACTGGAATTTCTTGCACTCTGTACGCCGGCATTTAATGAAGAGGCCTATATTGATCTGCAGGATCAGCACAACTGAGCGAATACTTTTTTATTCACTGAATCCTGTCTGTCAGCGGCTTCCTGAACCGGCTTACGTCTTTGGCTAATGACCAGCGGCTGAAATAAAAAAATAATGGGAAAAAATCCACCCATTTTGAAATTTTTCTGTGCCCGGATGGTCTGTTTAACCCGCTATTTATTTCTTCAGGTGGCTATATCAGACAATGTCATCGCTGCGTCATACCGGTCTGTTAAACCCGCAGCCTGATCTGTTGTCACAGGCGGATGTTAAAACGGGATGTCGACAGGTAAACACACTGTTGAATCGCAGCGGACAGGCCCCTTTGTGCTATCGGTCTGCCGGCCCGTGGTGTACTCTTATCCGCAGAATTAAGCCGGAGAAAATGCATGCAAAAACGCACTAAAATCGTCGCCACACTCGGACCATCCAGCAGCAGTGATGAAGTTATCGAAAAACTGATTCTGGCCGGGGCTGATGTGTTCCGCCTTAATTTTTCACACGGTGAAGCATCCGACCATATCGCACGGGCGGAGAGTGTTCGCCGCGCAGCCAAAAAACACGGCCGCTTTGTAGCAATTCTCGGCGACCTGCAGGGGCCGAAAATCCGTATCGCGCGTTTTAAAGAACAGAAGGTGCATCTGGATGTTGGTCAGACCTTTACGCTGAATGCGTCGCTGGCCACCGACGATGGCGATAAAGACCAGGTCGGTATTGATTACCAGCAGCTGATTAATGACGGCAGCCCGGGCGATATTCTGTTGCTGGATGATGGCCGTATTGAACTGGAAGTTACTGAAAAACACAGCGACCGTCTGGTTACCCGGGTCGTGGTCGGCGGCTGGCTGTCGAACAACAAAGGCATTAACCGTCAGGGTGGCGGACTGTCGGCACGTGCACTGACAGATAAAGACAAAGAAGATATTAAACTCGCGGCTTCCATGAAGGTGGATTATCTGGCCGTATCCTTTCCGCGTGATGCCCATGATATGAACGAAGCGCGGGAATTACTGACCGCTGCCGGTGGCAGTGCCGGCCTGGTGTCTAAAATTGAGCGCGCCGAATGTGTTCAGGATGATCAGACGCTGGACGATATTATTATGGCCTCCGATGCGGTGATGGTTGCCCGCGGGGATCTGGCGGTTGAAATTGGTGATGCCGAACTGGTGGGCGTGCAGAAACGTATTATCTCGCGCAGCCGGCAGCTGAATAAACCTGTGATTACCGCCACGCAGATGATGGAATCCATGATTGCCTCACCTATGCCTACCCGCGCAGAAGTCTCGGATGTGGCCAACGCGGTGCTGGATTATACCGATGCCGTGATGCTGTCAGCGGAAACCGCAGCGGGGGATTACCCGGTGGAAACCGTGGAAGCCATGAGCCGGATTATTATCGGTGCCGAACGCAATCCGTTGTCCAAGCGCTCGCGCCATCGTCTGCATCAGGATTTTCATGATATGGATGAAACCATTGCGCTGTCAGCGGTGTATGCCGCGAATCACCTGATTGGCTGTAAGGCTATTATCTCGTTAACCGAGTCGGGTGCGACACCACGCCTCATGTCACGTCTGCGTTCGCACTTGCCAATCTATGCATTTGCCCGCCGCGAAGATACTCAGAACCGGGTGGCCTTATACCGGGGTGTGCAGCCGGTGGACTTCCATGCGGATGAAATGGAGCCGGATGCCATTAACCCCCGTGCTATCTCAGTGCTGAAGGAGCGTGGCTGCCTGGAAAGCGGTGATATTGTGGTCATCACCCGGGGCGAGTATCTGAATGCTCAGGGCGGAACCAATACCATGAAGATCTATCAGGTCGACTGACTTTTACGACATCCCGCGACAGGTCAGGGATGATTTTTGTGAACCAGGGCGAATTTTTCTCTGTAATGTCGGTTATTTCGCAATTTATTGACTTCAGCGATAATCATGTCAGTAAAAGTCAGTAAAATGCCGGTCAGTTTCGGTTTAACCGGCCAACGGAATGACGCGGTGACATGCTGAGGGGAGAGCAGGCACCGCCTGTTCTCACAGTCCTGCGATCAGGCAGTCTGTGGTCAGTTTGTGCCGGGTTGTTTATTGAGGGGAAAGGCATGAATCAGAAAGTCAACAAGTTGTATGACGACGGCAACCACTCAGTGCTGTTTTTTACAGGTCTGGTGGAAGGTGAGGGGATTCCCAGTAATCAGCTGATTATTGTTGATCACGGGGAAGGCGCGTTGTTTGATCCGGGCGGTGAGCTGACTTTTACGCCGCTGTCGATTGAGATTTCCAAACACCTGGGGCGTGACTCGTCGCTGAAATATGTGTTTGCATCGCATCAGGACCCGGACATTATTACCTCACTGCCACGCTGGCTGCTGCACTCTGATTGTCGTGTAGTAACGTCCAGGCTGTGGGTGCGCTTCCTGCCGCATCTGATTTCAAACTTCGTCTCCGGCAATATGAAAAAATCGCTGACGGATCGTCTGATTGAGCTGCCGGATAAAGGGGCCAAGATTCCGCTGGGTGACAGCAATATCGTGGCGGTACCGGCGCACTTCCTGCATTCAGTCGGTAACTTCCATTTCTATGATCCGATCAGCAAAATCCTGTTCTCTGGTGATGTCGGCGCGGCCGCCACAGAAGCCGGTCAGGATCATATTCCGGTGGGTGATATGCGTGAACACGTGCGCCTGATGGAAGGTTTCCATAAGCGCTATATGGTAAGCAATAAAGCCTGCCGTGTGTGGGTGGACCGCGTCCGCCGTATGGATGTTGAAGCCATGATTCCGCAGCACGGCCGGCCGTTTATGGGCAAAGAAAAGGTCAACGAATTCCTCAACTGGTTTGAAAACCTGGAATGCGGTGTTGATCTGATGTGAGCAGCTGCTGCAGGCTGACACATAAAACGGAAATAAAAAAACGGGCCTGAAGCCCGTTTTTTTATGCGCCGCTTTTGTGCAGCGGCTTATGCCGCTGCACAGGTCACAGTATTAATCCAGCTGATCCAGCACCGCTGCCAGGCGACGGGTCGCGGCGTCGGCATCATGTAGTTTATCCAGACCAAACAGACCCAGACGGAAGCTTTTGTAGTCTTCCGGTTCATCACACATCAACGGCACCCCTGAGGCAGCCTGCATACCGTGCTGCACAAATTTGCTGCCGTTCTGAATACCCGGGTCGGTGGTGTAGCTGACCACTACGCCCGGTGCCTGGAATCCTTCGGCGGCAACGCTTTTAATACCGCGCGATTCCAGCAGGGCACGCACGGAACGACCCAGCGCCAGCTGTTCTTCACAGACTTTATCAAAACCGTAGTCACGGGTTTCCAGCATGGTGTCGCGGAACGCCGCCAGGGCATCGGTTGGCATGGTGGCGTGGTAGGCATGGCCGCCATTTTCGTAGGCTTTCATAATGCCGTGCCAGGTTTTCAGGTTGCAGGCGAAGCTGCTGCTTTCACGTTCATTCATGCGTGCTTCCGCGGCGTCATTCATCATCACCAGCGCGGCACAGGGGGAGGCACTCCAGCCTTTTTGCGGCGCGCTGATCAGAATATCGACGCCGAGTTTTTTCATATCCGCCCACAGAGTGCCGGAGGCGACGCAATCCAGGACAAACAGACCGCCCACCTGATGAACCGCGTCGGTGACGGCTTTTATGTAATCATCAGGCAGAAGCATGCCGGAGGCTGTTTCCACATGTGGCGCAAACACCATATCGGGCTTATCGGCCAGAATGGTATTCACCACTTCCTCTATGGGTGCCGGTACCCAGGGCGCCTGGCTGTCGTCACTGGTGCGGCGGGCTTTGAGGACGGTTTCTTTGGCAGGGATTTTACCGGCGGCAAAAATCTGGCTCCAGCGATAGCTGAAAAAGCCGTTACGGATCACCATGCAGTGCTGGTCATGACCAAACTGGCGGGCCACTGCTTCCATCCCATAGGTGCCGCCACCGGGGACGATGACAACATGATCAGCCTGATAAACATCCTTCAGAGTGGCGGAAATATCGCGCATCACCTGCTGAAAGCGGGCAGACATATGGTTAAGAGAGCGGTCGGTGAATACGACGGAATATTCCAGCAGTCCGTCCGGATCGACGTTGGTTAACAGCCCTGACATGGCAGGCTCCTTACAATTAGCTTGGTTATACAGTTATAGAAGGGATTACAACGGAAGCCGGCGCAGAAATAAAGGGGTGTTGCGGAAGAGTGTGTTCAGACGGAGCCGTGGTGCTGCTCCGTCTGCGATGTATGTGGCAGGATCAGCTGATTTTACCGGTGACCCGTACCCGTTTACTGCCGCTTTCTGTTGGCGCCTGCTGTGCCTCTGCGCGTTGTTTCAGCTGATCATCAATGACGTTTTTCAGGGCGATCAGAATGCCCATGGCCATAAAGGCACCGGGGGGCAGAATGGCGAAGAGAAAATCCGGGTAGTCTTTGATCAGCTCGATTTTCCAGCTGGCCGCGGCCGGGCCAAACAGCAGCTGCATATCGGAAAAGATCACCCCCTGACCGAGAACCTCACGCATGGCGCCCAGTACGATCAGCACCAGAGCAAAACCCAGTGCCATCATAAAGCCATCCAGTACGGAGGGGATAAGCGGGTTTTTACAGGCAAAAGAATCGGCACGGCCAAGAATCACACAGTTTGTCACGATCAGCGGAATAAAAATGCCCAGCACTTCGTACAGCTCGTAGGTGAAGGCCTGCATGATAAGTTCAGCGACGGTCACGAAGGAGGCAATAATCATAACAAAGGCCGGCAGGCGCACAGCATCCGGCACGTGATTACGGATCAGAGAAACGGAAAAGTTAGAGCCTACCAGTACCATCATGGTGGCCAGTCCCAGGCCCATGGCATTGACCACAGATCCGGTAACGGCCAGCAGAGGACAAAGCCCCAGCAGCTGCACCAGCGCCGGGTTGTTGTTCCACAGGCCATCAATACTGATATCGTGCAGAGATTTGGTCGCCATGATTATTCTCCTGCCTGATCCGGTGCGGACGCTGATGATTCCGGTGGTGGAATATTAAGCAGCACATCCTGATGATGAGCAAAAAATTTCTGCGCCAGTTTAACGGCTTTGACCACGGCCCTGGGGGTAATGGTGGCGCCGGTAAACTGATCAAAAATACCGCCGTCTTTTTTCACAGCCCAGTCTTCTTCGCCTACGTCGGCCAGGCTTTTATCGTTAAACTGCAGTACCCAGTCGGATTTTTTAAGATCGATTTTATCGCCCAGCCCCGGGGTTTCCCGGTGTTCGGTCACCCGCACCCCGGCAATGCTGCCATCGGCATGGATACCCACCAGTATTTTAATCTGCGTGGTGTAACCGTCCGGGGCGATGGCAGGAATAATGACGGTATTAATACGGCCATCTTTGCGTGCCAGATAGATTTTATCGTCCGCGGCCAGCGGGCCGAGTAATTGCTGGTTAAAACGCTTGTCGATATTAATGGTATCGGTCAGCAGATCATTGTCGTAACTGCCGGCAGGGACAATTTCATTCAGGGCTTTGGCCTGAGCCAGACGGATATTATGTTCAATCAGGTCGGCGGTGGTGACCTGAGCCAGGGCGATCGCGCCGGCGGTGACCAGGGCAAACAGTCCGAGGCCGACAGCGTTACGACGAATAGAGGCAAATAATTCGTTCATCGTCTTTCCTCAGTCTTTTTCCGGCAGACCACGGCGCGCTTTTTCATGGCCGTAACTGCGTGGCTGGGTGTAGGCGTCGATAAAGGGCGCGGCAAAGTTCATCAGCAGCACCGCAAAAGCGACGGCATCCGGATATGCACCCCAGGTACGGATCATATAGATCAGAATGCCGACACCGGCACCATAGATAAGTTTACCCAGCGGCGTGGTGGAAGCGGTCACCGGGTCGGTGGCAATAAAAAAAGCACCCAGCATGGTGGCACCACTGAGCAGGTGCAGATACAGCGGGGTGTACATATCTTCATCCCAGCCGATCACCAGAGAACACAGGCTCAGAGCGGCCAGCATCGCCACCGGAATATGCCAGGTAATAATGCGGCGCCAGAGCAGTACCAGACCACCGGCCAGAAAGGCGATGTTCATCCATTCCCAGCCGCCGTTCAGCCAGCCGTTGAAGGTATCTTCGGCCAGTACATCGGTGGCGGTGCCTTTCACGATCAGATGCTTGTAGGCATCCAGAGGGGTGGCTCCGGTAAAGGCATCGGCCAGTTCTTTCTGGCCGGCAAAAATAATCTGTAAGGTATCGCTGAAGCTGGCTGTGTCCATGCCGGACATCTGGCCCGACAGTGCCCAACTGGTGGTCAGCTGCACGGGGAATGACACCAGTACCAGCGCGTAACCCACCATCGCAGGGTTAAACGGGTTGTTGCCCATGCCACCGTATAACTGTTTGGAGAACACAACGGCAAATGATGTCGCCACCATGGTGACCCAGAAAGGTGCGAAAGGCGGCAGCGCCAGACCGAGCAATAACCCGGTGACCAACGCGGAGTTATCTTTCAGAAAAAAGCTTACCGGACGGCGACGGATTTTAACGATCAGGGCTTCACTGGTCAGCGCGGTAGCAATGGCCAGAGCCAGATTAATCAGCGTTCCCCAGCCGAAAAATGCCGTCATCACAGCAATGCCCGGCAGGCAGGCGAGGGCCACCGTCGCCATGACTTTACCTGTGCTGTTAGGCCCGTGAGTGTGGGGTGAAGATAGCGTCAGCAAACCCATAATCAGGAGGCCTCGTGTTCAGTGGTGGCAGCAGCACTGGCATTCAGCGCTGCCAGTTCCTGTTCCAGTTGTTGCAGTTTGTCCTGTTGTTTTTTCACGCCACCGGCGAGGGCGTCAACTGTATCCAGACCATCGGCTTTGGCCATGTCGTGACGCTCCTGCATTTTGGCTACCCGGTCTTTCTGGGCGAGAATTTTTTTCTGCAGCGCTTCGGTTTCGGCGGCTTTTTCTTCCGCGGTTTTTTCAGCAGGAGCAGGCGCATCGCCGTTAACCTCACCACCATTTAAAGAGGCATCGTAAGCCGCTTTGGCTTCATCGACACGGGCCTGTTGTTTGGCGATCCCTTCTTCCAGCGCAGGGACGGTGTCAGAGCCTTCGGCTTTGGCCTGCTCAAGACGTTTCTGTGCGGTTTCCAGCCGTGCGAGGGCGGTTTCCCATTTACGCTTCAGGCGCTCAGGACTGTTGGGGTCACCTTTGTCGGTGGCTGTTGCCGCCGGTTCACCAGACTGTGCGGCATTCTGTGCCGCTTTGGCGGCTTTTTTAGCGGCGGCAATCTCTTTTGCCAGCGCTTTGATTTTGTCCTGGGTTTTGGCCAGCGCAGCTTCAAACGCCGGAATTTTATCCGCCAGGCTGTCATCGGCTTTTGCCGCGTCCAGTTTTTCCTGGGTTTTGGTTTTGGCGGTCTGGGCGGCGTCGAGTTTTTTCTGCAGTTTTTCCAGTTCGTCCGGGTCCGCCTGTGGGCTGGCGGCCGTGTCGCCGGAAGCAGCGGCTTTTTTCTCTTTTTGTGCCGCTTCTGCGGCAGCAGCCCGGGCTTTACGGCGCGCTTCTTTTTCAGCCTCTTCGCGCTCTTTACGGGCTAAGCGTTCCTCATAACGCTGGCGTGCACGTTCTGATTTGGCCTGGGCTTCACGTTCTTCGCGGATGGCACCTTTGGCAAAGCGGTAATATTGCACCAGCGGAATATGGCTTGGGCAGACGTATGAGCAGGCGCCACATTCAATGCAGTCAAAGAGATTATGCTGCTCGGCTTTGCTGAATTCCTGCCCTTTGCTGAACCAATAAAGCTGCTGCGGCAGCAGTTCTGCGGGGCAGGCTTCGGCACACATGCCACAGCGGATGCAGGCCATGGCAAATTCATTGGTGGGCAACTCTTTTTCGGTGGGCGCCAGCAGACAGTTGGTGGTTTTGATCACCGGCAGATCCGTGTGCGGCAGGGCGAAGCCCATCATTGGCCCGCCCATAATAACGCGTTCGCGCGATTGTGGCCGGTAACCCGCCAGCGATAATAAGTGGCTGACCGGGGTGCCGATCAATACTTCGAAGTTGCCGGGTTGGGATACGCTGTCGCCGGTCAGAGTGGTGATGCGCGAAATCAGTGGCTCACCCATTTCTACGGCACGGTAAATGGCCGCTGCCGTGCCAACGTTCTGGCACACAATACCCAGTGAGGCGGGAATGCCGCCCGCCGGTACTTCTTCACCGGTGAGGATTTTAATCAGTTGTTTTTCACCACCGGACGGGTATTTGGTGGGAATGGTCACCACATCAATATGGTGTTCTTCGTTGAGTTTTTTAAGGGCAGAATTAAGCGCTTCAATGGCTTCCGGTTTGTTGTCCTCGACGCCGATCAGGCAGCGTTGGGCGCCAATGATGTGCAGCAGTATCTGCGCGCCGTGTATGACTTCTTCGGCGCGCTCGCGCATCAGCATGTCATCGGCGGTAATGTAGGGCTCGCACTCGGCGCCGTTGAGAATCAGGGTATGCACCGGTGTTTTACCGACGGCCAGCTTCACGGCACTGGGGAACCCCGCGCCGCCCATGCCGGCAATACCACAACGGCGGATATGATCCGTCAGCTGCTGTGGCGTAATATCTTCCAGATGATCAACACTCAGTGCCTGCCGCAGGCCGGTGTGTTCTGTCCACTCATCGTTACCATCCGGTTCGATGACGATGCAGGTTTCTTCCAGCCCGGAGGCGTGGGGCACAGGCCGGGGTTCAATAGCGGCGATATGGCCGGATGTCGGGGCGTGCAGAGGAACGCTGACAAAACCGTCCGCATCGGCGATCAGCTGTCCCTTTAAAACTTTGTCTCCGGCTTGCACCAGCGGCACCGCGGGGGCGCCTATGTGCTGGTGCAGTGGCAATACCAGTTGCGGCGGTAAGGGCGCAGGCTGAATCGCGCGGCCGGTGGATTGCTGTTTGTTCTCTGCCGGATGGATACCGCCGTGGAAGGTATGCAGGCGAATCAGATTGGTCATGCAGCATCTCCGGTCAGCGGACGGCGGTCCGAGGCGATCAGTTCAATCCCGGAGGTCGGTGCCTGCCAGTACCAGTTACCTGTGGTGATCTCCACCGGCACCATATCAATACAGTCGACCGGGCAGGGCTCAACACACAGATCACAGCCGGTGCACTCATCGGCGATCACGGTATGCATCTGTTTGGCAGCGCCGAGAATAGCGTCCACCGGGCAGGCCTGAATGCACTTGGTGCAGCCAATGCATTCGTCTTCGCGGATACGGGCAACGTGGGGGACGTCTTTTTCTTCACCGTGTTCGCTGTCCAGCGGTTCCGGTTCGACGCCCAGCAGGTCGGCGAGGGACTGAATCGTACCTTCGCCGCCCGGCGGGCATTTGTTAATTTTTTCACCGTCGGCAATGGCTTCGGCGTAGGGCTTGCAGCCCGGGAAACCACACTGGCCACACTGGGTCTGCGGCAGCAGGTTGTTAATCTGGTCAACGATGGGGTTGCCTTCAACCTTAAAACGCACCGCGGCAAAGCCCAGCAGCGCGCCGAATATCACGGACAGCAGGGCCAGTACGCCAATGGCAATCGCAATAGTCCAGAGTGCAGTTGTCATAGTGTCTCCTAAATACTGACCAGGCCGGTGAAGCCAAGGAAGGCAAGAGACATCAGCCCGGCGGTCAGCATGGCGATGGCGGAACCCTGAAAGGGTTTGGGGACGTCGGCGACGGCGATGCGCTCACGCAGGGCAGCGAACAACACCATCACCAGAGAAAAACCGACGGCGGCGCCGAATCCGTAAAGAATGGATTCAACAAAGGAATTGTCGCGCTTGATGTTCAGCAGGGCGACGCCCAGCACAGCGCAGTTGGTGGTGATCAGTGGCAGAAAGATACCCAGTACGCGATACAGCACCGGGCTGGTTTTGCGGATGGCCATCTCGGTAAAGCCCACCACTACGGCAATCACCATAATAAAGCTGATAGTTTTCAGGTAGGTGAGATCCAGCGGCTCCAGAATCAGGCTGTACACCAGATAGCTGCACACCGAGGCCAGCGTCAGCACAAAGGTGGTGGCCGCGCCCATACCGATGGCGGTTTCCAGTTTGTTGGACACGCCCATAAAAGGACACAGTCCGAGAAACTGTACCAGGACAAAGTTGTTGACCAGTATGGTGCTTACCAGTATCAGCAGATAGTCAGTCATTAATGGCTCCGCGGTGCGGCCAGGGCACAGTCTGCCCAGTAAACAAAAAAATTGGCCGCGCATTATCCCAAAGGATGGTTATTTCATACAAGAAGGTTTGCAAGGGTTTTTAATTGTCATTTGGAATAAGCTTAGTGATTGTTACGCCAGCGCGTCATGATGCGGCGTTGGTTACCGCTTTACGGCTCTGCAGCCCTTGTCTGTGGCTGGCTGAGCCCGGACTGAAGCATAGCCAGCCTGCGCCTGCGGGCGATGATAAAGATCAATAATATAACTGAATGGTTACTTATACAGCCTGACAGCATTGCTCAGCCGGCGACTTTTGCGCCCAGAGGCGGGGATGGCGATGCATAAGGGCATTGTCTGCAAAGCCGTACAAATGTCATAAGAGACGATATTGGTCTTGCCAGTCTGTAAAATCTTGGCACACTCTGCTGTTTGCCGACGACGACCCACAGACCGTTGTGATGGTCTGGTCGCTGAATGATCAATCCAGAATGCAAAGGAACGTCAGCGTTGTTAGTAACCCATAGCCGGACCGGCCGTCCGGATGTTAGCGCCAGTGCAGCGACCGCGCGGGCAGGCCGTAAAACCCCGGGCCGGGTGACGGCTTTGCTGTTCGCATCCCTGGTAGCCGCATTGGTGTCAGGATGTGGCGATCAGGCCTGGAATAACCCGCATCCGTCCTCGGAAAGCGGGCAGAACATCATTTACTCAGCGTTTTCAGAGCGGCCCAAGCATCTTGATCCGGCGCGCTCTTACAGCTCTGACGAGGCCCGGTTTATCGATAATATTTATGAGCCTCCGCTGGAGTATCACTATCTGAAGCGGCCTTACGAACTGGTGCCATCGACTCTGACGCAGATGCCGGTGATTGAATACAGCAACCGCGAGGGCCAGCCCGTCGCTGAAGATTCACCGGACGTGGCCTACAGTACCTATCATTTTGAACTCCGCCCGGGCATCCGCTATCAGCCCCATCCGGCGTTTGCCAAAGACGCAGACGGCCAGTTTATTTATCGCTTTAACTCTGCGGATGATGCTGCCGCTTACACCCGCTTCAGTGACTTCACTGCCAGTGGCAGCCGTGAGTTAACCGCCGCGGATTATGTTTACCAGGTTAAGCGTCTGGCCGATCCGGCCCTGTTGTCACCGGTGCGCGGGTTGCTTAGCCAATACATTGATGGCATGGCGGAATTCAGTGAGGCGGTGACCGCCGCGCGCGAAACGCTTGAGCCGGGGGAATGGCTGGACCTGCGGCCGATGGATTTCCGCGGTCTGACGGTGACAGACGAACACCACTTTTCCATTCGCCTGAAAGGCAAATATCCGCAGTTTAAATATTGGCTGGCGTATCACTTTTTTGCTCCCATGCCGTGGGAGGCCGATCAGTTCTATCATCAGCCCGGGCTGGCTGAGCGCAACATCGTGCTGGATTGGTATCCGGTCGGTACCGGCCCTTTTATGATGACCCGTAATAATCCCAACGAAGTGATTATTCTGGAACGTAACCCGAATTATCACCCGGACTTTTATCCATCCGAAGGGGATGCCGGGGATAAAGAAGCCGGCCTGCTGGCCGATGCCGGCAAGCCGTTGCCATTACTGGATAAAGCCGTGTACCGGCTGGAAAAAGAAGCCATCCCGTTGTGGACCAAGTTTCTGCAGGGGTATTACGACCGCTCGGGGATATCCGGCGACAGTTTTGATCAGGCGGTGAAAATCAGTGGTGACGGGATTCACCTGACCGATGAAATGGCAGAGAAGGGTATCCGGCTGGAAAAAGCCGTGGTGCTGGGAACGTATTACTTTGGCGTCAATATGCTCGACCCCGTGATTGGCAATACCGGTACGGCCGAAGAGCGGGCGAAAAAACGCAAGCTGCGCCAGGCGCTGGCCATTGCTTACGATGCGCAGGAAAATATTTCTATTTTTTACAATGGCCGGGGTGAGGTTGCGATGGGGCCAATCCCACCGGGTATTTTTGGTTATCAGAGCGGCAAAGAAGGGATGAACCCCTACGTCTTCAATTGGGTGGATGGCGAGCCTCAGCGTAAACCGATTGAAGAAGCAAAGCGTCTGCTGGCCGAAGCCGGTTACCCGCAGGGGCGTGATGCCGAAACCGGTGAACCCCTGGTGCTGAATCTGGACACCACTGGCGGGGGCAGCAGTGCGGCACTTAACTGGATGATCAAACAATTCAAAAAGCTGAATATTCAGCTGAATGTGCGTGGCACGGACTACAACCGTTTTAAAGAAAAAATGGGAACCGGTAATGCGCAGTTATTTCAGTGGGGCTGGCTGGCAGACTATCCGGATGCGGAAAACTTTATGTTTCTGCTTTACGGCCCTAATGGCCAGGTCGCCAGCGGTGGCAGTGGCGTGAATTCCACCAATTACAATAATGCTGAATACAACCGCTTGTTTGAAAAAATGCAGCTGATGGAAGATTCACCCGAGCGCATGGCGATTATCCGTCAGATGTTGGCCATTGTGCAGCGGGACACGCCGTGGATTTCGGCCTGGCATCCGCTTTCTTATGTGCTCAATAATCATTGGGTCAGAAACACCAAGCCGCATGGCATCAGTAAAGCCGTGCTGAAATACATTGCGGTTGATCCTGAGGATCGTCAGCAGGCGCAGCACAACTGGAACCAGCCGGTGCTGTGGCCGCTTATCCTGGTGGCAGTGATTATTCTGCTGCTTTCAGTGCCGGGTGTCAGGGCGTACCGACAACGCCAGCAACGCCGGATTCATACCATGACCAAGGCACAGGAATAAGGAGTTATTATGCTGGCGTATATTATCCGTCGTCTTATTTATGCTATTCCGATTCTGATCGGGGTGAACCTCCTGACCTTTGCGTTGTTTTTTATGGTGAATACACCGGATCAGATGGCGCGGGTGCAGCTGGGGGATAAACACGTTTCGCAGGAAGCCATCGACGAATGGAAAGATCAGCGCGGTTATAACAAACCGCTGTTTATCAACACCAGAGATAACAGCGAGGGGCTGCTGACCGACACTATATTCTTTGATAAGTCTCTGCGGCTGTTTGTGTTCGAATTCGGAAAGTCGGATGAAGGACGCATGATTGGCAGTGACATCAGTGAGCGTATGTGGCCCAGTCTGGCGCTGGCGTTGCCGACGTTTATTATCGGTATTACGGTGAATATTGTATTTGCACTCTTTATCGTGATGTTCCGTGCCAGTGTGTTTGATACGGCAGCCATGGTGTTCTGTGTGGCACTGATGTCAGTGTCAGGTGTGTTCTATATCTTTTTTGGTCAGTACTTCTTCGCCAAGCTCTGGCACCTGGTGCCGATTTCCGGTTATCTCAGCGGTGCCGATGCCATCCGTTTCCTGATTCTGCCGGTGATTATCGGGGTGATCAGTGGGATCGGTGGTGGCACACGCCTGTACCGTACGCTGTTTCTGGAAGAAGCCAGTAAAGATTATGTCCGTACGGCACGGGCAAAAGGGGTGTCGGAGTCAGCGGTGCTGTTCCGCCATATTCTGCCCAACGGCATGATACCGATTCTGACCAGTGTGGTGGTGGTGATTCCATCGCTCTTTATGGGCAGCCTGTTAATGGAATCTTTCTTTGGTATTCCGGGACTGGGCAGTTACACCCTGAATGCTATTCAGGCACAGGATTTCGCCATTGTGCGCAGCATGGTCTTTCTCGGCTCGGTGCTTTATATCATTGGTCTGATCCTGACCGATATTTCTTACACGCTGGTTGATCCGAGGGTGAGACTGTCATGAGTGAAATGATGATCAAACCTGTGGTTCTGTGGAGCGATGTGCTGATATTTCTGTTGGTATTGGCCATGGCCGGTTTTTTCTGGACGCTGCGTAAACAGCCCTTAACGGCCAAACGCTGGTTGTCGGTATTCCGTACACACACGGGTATCGCATCCTTTATTGTGATTCTGTTTTATCTTTCTATCGCGGTGATGGATTCGCTGCACTATCGCCAGGCGCTGGAAAAAGTCGGGGATTCGGATCAGGTGCATTATGACCAGGAAGTGCGCAGCGTACTGGACTGGCTGTTAAAGGATCTCAATGCGCATAATGAGACCACTTATTCCGAGCCCATGTCGCTTTACTCATTTTCGAAAATCAATATGCAGGATGATAACGGCCAGGTGTACCGTGATTATCCGCGTCTGAAAGAAGCGGGCAGTCATATTGAAGCCGAAGAGCATAAAACGGCGGATGTGCTGCAACGGACTCTGGCGGCGGTGCTGACCGGGCTGCTGATTTCGGCTTTGCTGATTGTCCCGCATTACTGGCTGTACGGTCGCCACCGTCAGGCTATTCCCTGGATGACCGGTTATGCCACACTGACGGCGTTGATTGTGCTTTCCAGCTGGGTATTAATGCTGGGCCAGGTTTATCACGTATTCGGCACGGATAAAGTCGGTGGCGATACTATGTATCAGAGCATCAAGGCCGTCCGCACCGGTGTGCTGATCGGTACGCTGGCAACCTTGCTGACGATGCCACTGGCCATTGTGCTGGGCATCAGTGCCGGGTATTTCAAAGGCTGGGTTGATGATGTGGTGCAGTATATTTACACCACGCTGAACTCTATTCCCGGCATTCTGTTGATTGCCGCATCCGTGCTGTTAATTGATGTGTATATAGAAACCCATCCGGAAGATTTTAATCTGGTGGCAGTACGGGCTGATTTTAAATTTCTGGCGCTGTGTTTTATTTTGGGGATGACCAGCTGGACAGGCCTGTGCCGGCTGTTGCGGGCTGAAACGTTAAAAGTATCGCAGCTGGATTATGTTCAGGCCGCGCATACGTTCGGCGTCAGTCATGCCCGAACGGTTTTCCGTCATATCCTGCCGAATGTGATGCACATTGTGCTGATTTCTCTGGTGCTGGATTTCAGCGGCTTCGTGCTGGCTGAGGCGGTGCTGTCTTATATCGGTGTCGGCGTGGACCCCAGTATGAACAGCTGGGGCAATATGATTAATGAGGCGCGGGCAGAATTATCCCGGGGGGATGTGGTCTGGTGGCCGGTGACCTCGGCATTTGTGATGATGTTTATTCTTGTGCTGGCTGCCAACCTGTTTTCTGACCGGGTACGCGATGCCTTTGATCCGAGGTTTCACTGATGATGGATAACAATTCGCCCATGGAGACGCAGCAGCAAAAAGCCAGTGGCCCCACGTTGCTCAGCGTCCGCAATCTGTGCGTGGATCTTCTGGCGACGGTGGATCAGCCAGATAATACCCCCCTGGTTCAACAGGTCGCTTTCGATATTCATGCCGGTGAAGTGCTGGCGCTGGTCGGTGAGAGTGGTTCCGGAAAATCCCTGACGGCACTGGCACTGATGCGCCTGTTACCTGACGCATTGGCGATCCGCGACGGCCAGGTCACTCTCGCCGGTACGGATTTATTCGGGCTCACCGAGGCCTCGATGAATCAGGTGCGCGGACAAAAAATGGCGATGGTTTTTCAGGAACCTCAGACTGCTCTGAATGCGGTGCAGACGGTGGGCCGGCAAATAGGTGAAGTGCTCAGCCTGCATAAAAAGTTATCCCCCACCGAGGTGAAACAACAGACCATCAGTCTGCTTGAGGAAGTCGGGATTCCCGACCCGCAGCAACGCATTCACTGGTACCCCCATCAGTTATCCGGTGGCCAGAAGCAGCGGGTGATGATCGCTATGGCGTTAGCCTGTGAGCCGGATCTGCTGATTGCCGACGAACCCACGACGGCACTGGATGTCACCATTCAGAAACAGATATTGTCTCTGTTGGATCAGTTACGCCGCAGCCGGGATCTGGGCGTGCTGCTGATTACCCATGATATGGGAGTGGTGGCCGAAATGGCGGATACCGTGGTGGTGATGCGGCACGGTAATATTCTTGAGCAGGCGGACGCGCAGCGGTTTTTTTCTGATCCGCAGCATGAATACAGCCGCATGCTGATTCACTCTCTGCCCGACCGGGAGCATTTTCTGAGTGTCGGCCATGAACAGCCGTTATTGCAGCTGAAGGATATTAAGGTCTGGTTCGCCCGGCGCAAAGGCGTACTGCAGCGCATTGCCGGCTACACCAAAGCCGTTGATGGTGTCAGCCTGCAGATTGCCAGAGGCGAAACGCTGGCGCTGGTGGGTGAAAGCGGGTCGGGAAAATCGACCGCCGGTAAAGCCATCCTGGCCATGGAACCGCTGGCCGGCGGTGAAATTTATTTTGATGGTCAGCGTATTGATCAGTTATCGCAGAGCGCGTTCAGGCCGTTGCGCAAACGTATTCAGGTTATTTTTCAGGACCCGTTTTCATCCATGAATCCGCGCATGAGTGTGCGCGAAATTCTGGCCGAGGGCATGCAGGCGCTGGGCGTTGGTGGCGACGCTGCGGAGCGCGAACAGACATTGTGCCGGCTGATGGAAAAAGTAGGGCTGGAAATCAGTCATCTGGACCGTTTTCCGCACGAGTTCTCTGGTGGACAACGACAGCGTCTGGCGATCGCCAGAGCCATTGCGGTGGAACCTGAATTGATTATCTGTGATGAACCCACCAGTGCCCTGGATGTTTCCATTCGTGGCCAGGTGCTGGACCTTCTGTATCAGCTGCAACAGGAAATGGGTCTGTCTTATTTATTTATTACTCATGATCTTTCCATTATTCCTCATATTGCTCACCGCATTGCGGTGATGAAAAATGGCGTTCTGGTGGAGCAGGGCAGTACCGCCGGGGTGATGCAGGCGCCACAGCACACATATACCCGGACACTGCTGGAATCGGTTCCACGCATGCCATCCGTTTAATCTGATTAACAGCCACATAACCTTTATGACACATTACCCGGTAAAGAAAATTTACCGGGTAATGGCATGACGGTAGTGGTTAAAGCCCTGCCGGCTGTTAAACTTCCTGTAGGCTTAAATTCGGGTGATTAACGTGTTGATACGAATTCTGTGTATTATTGTAATACCTTTTTTATCAGCAAATTCAGGCGCTGCACCAGTGACACTGTCAACATCTCCTAATCCGCCTTATCAGATGTTACAGGGGACGCGGCTGGGTGGTTTGTCGGTGGATATTCTGGCCTGTGTTTTTGCCCGCAGCCGTCAGCACTATACGATTGATTTATTACCCTGGGCCCGGGCTGTGGAAGCTATTAAACAGGGCGAATCCGATGGCGTATTTACCACCATTGCTATGCCGGAGCTGGATAAAGTTGCCAGACTGTCTGACCCACTGGCGCTGGAAAAATGGTATTGGTTTCACCGTGCCGATACTGACCTTAACAATATACAGCGTTTACGCATTGCCGGTATCCGTGGCAGCAACGAACTGCAATGGCTGCGTGCCAACGGGTATCCGGTCAGTATGCAGGTGAATACATTGCAGCAATTGGTTTACCTGCTTAAAAATCATCGCATCGACCTGTTCCTGGCGGATAAAAAAACCGTTGAAAATAAGCTGCAAAAACTCGACTGGCATGCATCCACCTTTCGTGCTGACTTTTCCGCTTACCGGCCACTGGGAGTTTACTTTTCTAACCGTTTTTTAAACCGTAACACGGGTTTTCTGCATACCTTTAATCAGGAAATCAGTCCCTGCCTTAAACAGCCTATGGCTCTGGATGACGCAGAACAGATAAAAGTAAAACGCTGGCTGAGTGAATCCCTGTTGCCGCGCTTACCTATGGATGATATTCGCCGTGCGCTGCGCCACTATAACGCAGAGTATGAGTCACTGTCGGTGGCGGAACGCGACCAGGCCGACCAGCAGTGGGTGCGGGACTATGCGCTGATCCGTAATGGTGAAGCGGCAGCGGGCAGCCGCCTGGCAGAGGTCAGCAGCCGTGATTTATCGGCGCGTCTGGCACAGATTCAGGCGGGTACCGGTCATATCGTCAGTGAATTGTTTGTGACTGGTAAAACAGGGATCAGTGTGGCTCACAGTGCACCGACGTCGGATTTCTATCACGGGGATGAACGTCCGTTTACTGACGTTATGTCACAGCCGGAAGGACGTTATATCGGCCCTATTCAGTACGATGCTTCCAGCCAGCGCTTTCAGGTGAAAGTTGGCTTGCGGATTGATGACACTACAACGTCTGAGACGCAGGGCGTCATTTTTGTAGGAATTGATGTCGAGCAGGCGCTGAAAGTGTCACACTGACACGGGCACAGACAGTGTCATTTCAGTGTCATCAGGGCAGGAGAAGAATCATGCAGACATCAGCCGCTCAGCGTTATGCCGCACTCACTGAAACCCGCCTGGGAAACCTTCTTGCCTGCTGGCAAACCCTGCCTGAAAGCGGTGCCGATCAGCTGCTGCGGGTGAGCTTTATTGATGACGCCGAAAGCGCTGCGGCCATCACCTTTGCTCTCTGGCCTGACAGTCAGTTTAAGCGCGCATCAGCGGACCATAAGGTGGTCAGGGCGCTGGCATCCTGTATACAGAATCCGGCACAAACGCAGGCTGTGCTGGCGGCTCAGCGCCTGAGTTACGAACAGCCCGGCAGTGACTTTCAGCAACGCGTCTGGCAAGCACTGACCCACATTCCGGCAGGGCACACCTGGTCTTATAAACAGCTGGCGGATCATATCGGTTGCGCGCGCGGTGCCAGAGCCGTGGCCTCAGCCTGTGCGGCCAATCAGCTGGCTGTCATTATTCCCTGTCACCGGGTTGTGAACGCCCGTGGCGGGCTGGCCGGTTATCGCTGGGGTGTTGAGCGCAAACAGGCTTTGCTGGCGCAGGAACAGGCAATACTGAGTGGCGGCGTCAACGCCTGAAGGCAGCTTATCCGGGGCGATAACCCTGCAGCTTATCTGTGGTAATTCCACAGAGAGGGCGTAAAATCCGGGCCCATCTGTTTATTCTCCGATTAGCTTTGTAAGGAGCTTGTGTGTCTGATCTTACCCGTGCCGAGGCTGAAGCTGCGCTGGCAGCCTATACAGATCCTTATCTTGAATCTGACCTGATATCTGCCGGTTGTGTGCGTGACATCCGTATTGACGGTGACCGTATCAGCGTGGACATCCATATGGGCTATCCATCCGGTTATCTGAAAGACGGTGTTGCACAGATGCTGCAGACAGCACTGGAGAACATTGATGGCTGCGGCCGTGCAGAGGTCAACATTGACTGGCAGGTCAGTGCGGCGAATCAGCAGTCCGAACCGGAAGCCATCGCCTCGGTGAAAAACATTATTGCGGTAGCGTCCGGTAAAGGCGGGGTGGGTAAATCCACAACTTCGGTCAATCTGGCGCTTGCCCTGGCTAAAGACGGCGCCAGCGTCGGGTTACTGGATGCGGATATCTATGGCCCGAGTCAGGGCATGATGCTGGGCATTGCCGACGGCACGCGTCCGGAAACCATTGATGATAAATGGTTTGTGCCCATCGAAGCGCATGGCATCAAAAGTATGTCGATGGCGTATCTGGTGACTGAAAGCACGCCGATGGTGTGGCGCGGCCCTATGGTCGCCGGCGCACTGATGCAGATAATGACGCAGACCCGCTGGGGTGAGCTGGACTACCTGATTATTGATATGCCACCGGGCACCGGCGATATTCAGCTGACGCTGAGTCAGAAGTTTCCGGTATCAGGGGCGGTGATTGTTACAACGCCGCAGGATATTGCTCTGGCGGATGCGAAAAAGGGCGTGGAAATGTTCCGTAAAGTGAATATTCCGGTGCTGGGCATGATTGAAAATATGAGTATGCATATCTGTTCGCAGTGCGGTCATGCGGAACATATTTTCGGTGAAGAAGGCGCGGAACGTCTGGCGGAAACCTATAACACCCGTGTGCTGGGCTCGTTACCTTTATCCAAATACATCCGCGAGATGTCTGACGACGGCACACCAGTGGTCGCCGCAGATGATTGTTCAGAAGTCTCTATGATGTATCGCCATGCTGCGCGCAATATGGCAGTGGCTCTGCAGCGTCAGACGCAGCAGGCGCCGGCCGCGCCTGTGATCCAGATCAGCGACGAGTAATCCGTCGCAGGCTGAACGCCGGCTCAGGCGTTCAGTTCTTCATTGAATATGCTCACCGCTTTGACGGCTTCTTCTGTGCTCTGACGTATCTGTACAATGACTTCGCCCGCCTGAGAAGCCAGTTCCAGACTGTGATGAGCCTGATCCTGACATTGGGTAATGCTGCTGATGCTGACCTCAGTGCCGGACTGAATTTTGCCGATCATGTCGGAAATTTCACTGGTTGACTGGCTGGTCCGGCCGGCCAGCTTACGGACTTCGTCGGCAACCACCGCAAAGCCCCGTCCCTGATCGCCGGCACGGGCGGCTTCAATAGCCGCGTTCAGTGCTAACAGATTGGTTTGCTCGGCAATGCCGCGGATGGTATTGACGATGGAAGTTATCTGTTCCGACTGTTTACCCAACTCGCCGATATTGTGTCCAGCCTGGGTAACGGCTTCAGCCACTTTGTGCATTTCATCGGCCGCAGCCTGGATGACCTTAGTACCGGTCTCTGAGGTTTTCTGAGTCTGTTTTGTTAATTCATACGCATGCAGCGCGTTGGCTGCTTCACGCTGTGACTGTTCGACCGAGGCGGTAATATCCGTGGCGAATTTAATAAAGCCCGTCAGTTCACCGCTGGCGTCAAACAGGGGGTTATAACTGGCTTCCAGCCATACGGTATCGCCCTGTTTGGTAAGGCGCTGAAAACGGCCGCTGACAAATTCGCCACGGCGCAGCTGGCGCCAGAAATCACGGTATTCATCCGACGCTGCAAATTCGGGTGTGCAGAAGATGCTGTGATGTTTGCCAAGGATTTCATCCAGCGAATATCCGACCGTGCCGGTAAAATTATCGTTGGCCCGGACGATGTTGCCCTCAATATCAAATTCAATCACCGCATTGGAACGTTCCATGGCCGCCATACGGCTGCGCATACGTTCGCTTTCTTCCATTCTGGCGGTGATATCCGTGGCAAACTTCACGACTTTGATGACCTCACCATCATCATTCATGATCGGGTTGTAGGTTGCCTCCAGCCAGATGCAGGACCCGTCTTTACGCAACCGGCGAAACTGGTTGCTGACAAAACGCCCCTGTTTCAGCTCATTCCACAGTGTCTGATAGTCAGGTGAATTCAGGACGTCAGCAGGGCAGAGTTGTTTATGGTTCAGGCCCGGTAACTCTTCACTGCTGAAGCCCATAAGCTGAAGGAAGTTGTCATTGGCAGCCAACACATTACCCTGCATATCAAATTCAACCCGCGCCCGGGAGCGGTTAATCGCCTGATAGATGGCCGCCGAGCTGGCATCTTCCTCAAGCTGGCTTTTGCTGTTGGCTGACTGGTCCGATTTTCGCGCAAAGAACATGCGGTGGCCTCCCGGCATAGGTTGTATGCTGTGAGCATAGGTCAGTACCCGCGACTTACAGAGTTTTCTCGTTGGAGATTAGTACATAGGTATCAGTCACCAAACCGTTACAAATCGTCCCCTGGTATGGCCTTTTACTGTTAGTATGGGTTTCTGATTTGCTAGCTTTGGTCATTTACCTGTGCACAAAGGCGGGTAAACTGGCTGGCAAATACGGCGCTGGTGTGGCTGCTGTCTCTGACCGCCGGCCCGCGCCAACGAGCGCCATAGCTTGATAAGAAACAATTACCGTGAGGCAACATAATGAGCAAGTATTCCCATATTCTGGAACCGCTGGATCTCGGGTTCACCACCCTGAAAAACCGCGTGATGATGGGCTCCATGCATACCGGTCTGGAAGACCGTCCGTGGCATTTTACGGAGCTGGCGGAATACTTTGCAGAACGCGCCCGCGGTGGTGTTGGTCTGTTGGTGACCGGTGGTTTTGCACCTAACCGCCGTGGTGATCTGCTGCCGTTTGGTTCCAAAATGATGAGCAGCTGGCAGGTACCTTTCCATAAAAAGGTTACCAGCGCAGTGCATGAAAACGGCGCCAAAATCCTGCTGCAGATTCTGCACGCCGGCCGGTATGGTTATACGCCTTTGAATGTGGCGCCGTCTGCGATTAAGGCACCGATTAACCCCTTCAAACCGAAAGAGCTGACCAGTAAAGAAATTTATAAAACCGTTGATCAGTATGCGCGGGCTGCCAGGCTGGCGCAGAAGGCTGGCTATGATGGCGTGGAGGTGATGGGCTCTGAGGGCTATTTCATCACTCAGATGATTAACAAACGCACTAACCAGCGTACCGATGAATGGGGCGGTTCCTATGAAAACCGCATCCGTTTTCCTCTGGAAGTAATCCGAAAAATGCGCGCTGAAGTAGGCCAGGAATTTATCATTATGTTCCGTCTGTCGATGCTGGACCTGGTGGAAGAAGCCTCAGACATGGAAGAAGTGCTGACGCTGGCAAAAGAGCTGGAAAACGCCGGTGTTACTCTGATTAACACCGGTATCGGCTGGCACGAAGCGCGCGTTCCGACCATCGTAACCTCCGTGCCGCGTGCGGCGTTCGTTGACGTTACCGCGAAAGTTAAAGCCGCTGTTAATGTGCCTGTGGTGGCCTCTAACCGTATTAATATGCCGGACACAGCAGAAGATATTCTGGCGTCCGGTAAAGCCGATATGGTTTCCATGGCTCGTCCGCTGCTGGCTGACCCTTTCTGGGTGAAAAAGGTGGAAGAAGACCGGGCGGATGAGATTAATACCTGTATCGCCTGTAACCAGGCCTGTCTGGATCATACCTTTGAAAATAAACGCGCTTCCTGTCTGGTGAATCCGCGTGCCTGTCATGAAACCCAGCTGATATACCGTCGTGTGGCGCAGCCGAAAAAAGTCGCTGTGGTCGGGGCCGGTCCGGCAGGTCTGGCCTGTGCCACTGTGGCGGCTGAGCGCGGTCATAACGTTACTTTATTTGAAGGCCGTGGCGAAATTGGCGGGCAGTTTAATTACGCCTCGAAAATTCCCGGCAAAGAAGAATTCAAAGAAACCATCCGTTACTTTAATGCCATGATTAAAAAACACGGTATTGATCTTAAGCTGAATCACAAAGTCACCGTGGATGAGCTGAAGCAGGCCGGTTTCGATGACGTGGTTGTGGCCACGGGTGTAGAACCGCGTGTGCCATCCATTCCGGGCGTGGACAGCGATAAAGTGCTGACCTATCAGGAAGTGCTGGAAAAAGAACTGCAGCTGGGTAAAAACGTGGCTGTAATGGGTGCCGGTGGTATCGGTTTTGATATCAGTGAATACCTGACCCATGAAGGTGAATCAACCACACTGAATAAAGATGCCTGGATGAAAGAATGGGGTGTTGACCCCAGTAACGAAACCCGCGGCGGTCTGGTGAAGCCGGAAATACACGGCTCACCGCGTAAAGTGGTGATGATGCAGCGTAAGCAATCCCGTCAGGGCAAAGGCCTGAATAAAACCACCGGTTGGGTGCATCGTGCCATGATGAAAATGAAAGGCGTCGAGCAGATCAGTGGTGTGTCGTATGACAAAATTGATGAGCAGGGCCTGCACATCACCATTACCAAAGGGGAAGAGTCCTCACAACGCGTGATCGAAGCCGATAACATTGTGCTCTGTACCGGTCAGGTATCCGTGAATGAACTCTATGAAACCCTGAACGCCGACGAAAGCAAAAGCTTCGGTCTGCATCTGGTGGGTGGCGCAGAATACGCCGGCGAGTTGGATGCCAAACGGGCGATTAAACTGGCCAGCGAACTGGCTGCCAGTCTGTAATAGGCGGGTCGGTTCAGCAACGGAAAAGACGCCGCGTTATGCGGCGTTTTTTTTGCTATTTATTTTCCGAATTACAGTTATCAGCCCACTGAATTTTATTCCGGTTTATAGTGACGCTTCCGTCAACGGCCATACGAGGTAGCCGTCATGTCTGATACGCCGGTAAATCCATTACCTTCCCGAATTCCTTTGATTCAGGCCCCTATGGCGGGGGTGCAGGACTGGCAGCTGGCGGCGGCTGTGTCGTCCGCCGGTGCGCTGGGCTCCATTCCCTGTGGGATGTTAAGTGCGGCTCAGGTCGAAGCGGAAGTGCGTGCATATCGCGCGGCCTGTGATAAACCACTGAATCTGAATTTTTTCTGTCACCCCATGCCGACACCGTCAGCGGATATTATGGAGCGCTGGCAAACCCGTCTGGCCGGTTATTACGACGAAGCCGGTATACAGCCATCGCAAGGTGGTGCTCTGCGTATGCCTTATGATGCGGATATGGCTGCCGTCGTGGAGCCGTTAAAACCCGACGTCGTCAGCTTTCATTTTGGTCTGCCGGATGCAGCGCTGGTGGAGGGGCTGAAACGCAATAACACGCTGATTATTTCGACCGCCACTACGCTGGAAGAAGGATTATGGCTGCAGCACAACGGCGCCGATATGGTGATTGCTCAGGGGTATGAAGCCGGCGGCCACCGCGGTATGTTTCTGACCCGTGACCTGGCAACCCAGAGCGGCACCCTGGCGCTGGTCTCGTTGCTGGTATCACAGCTGAGCATTCCGGTGATTGCGGCCGGTGGAATCGGCAGTAAAGAAGACATTAAAGCAGCGCTGAATATGGGAGCCGCGGCCGTACAGCTGGGAACCACCTATCTGTTATGTGATGAAGCGAAAACCTCGGCGCTGCACCGTCAACAATTAACCGATCTGCATGCGACCACCGCACTGACCAATGTTTTTTCCGGACGCCCGGCGCGTGGCATCCGTAACCGGCTGATGACAGAGTTGGGTGATATTTGTGCGGATGTGGCGCCGTTTCCTTTTGCCTCAGCGGCCGTGACGCCGCTGAAACAGGCAGCGGAAGCACAGGGGCGGACAGATTTCAGTTCCCTTTGGTCGGGGCAGAACCGGCGCGGCTGTCAGGCAATCAATGCTGCAAAACTAACGCAGGCGCTGTGGCCGGACAATCAATAAAGGATAATCAATAAAAAGCAGGGCGGATGATGGTCTGATCCGCCTTACGCCTTACATTGTTCTCAGGGTTCTCAGGTGTTCTCTGGCAAGGGTAGACCTTAGTGGAGTATCACCCTTGGTCGAATAGTCTCTATAACCGTATTTCCCCTAAGGTATATTCGTTAAATAACGGGGAACGCTTGTATGACTTACCAACAGGAATACCAGGCATCGATCGAACAGCCTGAAGCCTTCTGGCAAAAACAATCACAACGTATTCAATGGTTTAAGAAACCCGGCAAAATTCTGGCGAAAGATGAAAATGGCATTGATCGCTGGTTTGTTGATGGTGAAATGAATACTGCCTATCTGGCTCTGGATTATCATGTCCTGAATGGCCGCGGCGACCAGCCTGCGCTTATCTATGATTCACCCGTGACGGGCAACAAGCGTACCTACACCTATGCACAACTGACCGAATCGGTTGCCCTGGCAGCCGGTATGCTGAAGGCTCAGGGGGTGGAGAAAGGCGACCGGGTTATTATTTATATGCCGATGATTCCGGAAGCTGCCATTGCCATGCTGGCCTGCGCCCGTCTGGGGGCGGTGCACTCGGTTGTGTTCGGCGGATTTGCGCCGCATGAGCTGGCTATCCGTATTGAGGATGCCGAGCCTAAGGTCATTATGTCAGCTTCCTGCGGTATCGAAATCGACCGCGTCATTGAATACAAACCCATTCTCGACGAAGCCATTGAGCTGGCCTCTCATAAGGTGGGCTGCTGTCTGATTTACCAGCGCGAAACCCGCCGCTGTGAACTGACTCCTGGCCGGGATCTGGACTGGCAGGAAACCATTGCCCGGTCACAGCCGGCAGATTGTACGCCGGTTAACGCACTGGACCCTCTGTATGTTCTGTACACATCAGGCACCACGGGTAAACCCAAAGGTGTGGTACGGGATAACGGCGGCCACGCCGTGGCCATGAATTACAGCATGGAAGTTGTCTACGATATGCAGCCCGGCGATGTGTTCTGGGCCGCGTCGGATGTTGGCTGGGTGGTGGGCCATTCCTACATAGTGTACGCACCGCTGCTGGCGGGCTGTACTACGGTATTTTATGAAGGCAAACCGGTACGCACCCCGGATGCCGGTGCTTTCTGGCGGGTCTGCGAAGAATACGGCGTTAAAGGATTGTTCGCCGCGCCGACGGCGTTCCGCGCGATCCGCAAAGAGGACCCGGAATGCAAGCTGGCAGAACAGTATGATCTCAGCAAACTGAAAACCATCTTTATGGCCGGCGAACGTCTGGATCCGCCGACCTATGACTGGGTGGTACAGAAAATAAAACGCCCGGTCGTGGACCACTGGTGGCAGACAGAAACCGGCTGGGCCATCGCGGGTAACCATATGGGGCTGGAGCCTGCGCGGGTCAAAGCCGGTTCAGTCACCCGGCCATCGCCTGGCTACAATGTGCAGATCCTTGACCCGTCCGGTCAACCGGTGGGGGCCAATGAGCAGGGCAGTATCGCCATTAAGCTGCCATTGCCGCCGGGATGCCTGCCGACCATCTGGGGCAATCATGACCGCTTTGTGGCGGGTTATCTGAGTACCTTTGACGGTTATTACGTCAGTGGTGACGGTGGCATGCTGGATGATGATAACTATCTGTTTGTCATGGGCCGTACCGACGACATTATCAATGTTGCCGGGCATCGTTTGTCCACCGGTGAAATGGAAGAAGTGGTGGCCGGCCACGAAGCGGTGGCGGAATGCGCAGTGATCGGGCGTCACAGCGACCTGAAAGGCGAAGAGCCACTGGGACTGGTGCTGTTGAAAGACGGCGTGGATGTGGATGAAGATCAGCTGCGCGCTGAGCTGATTCAGCGCGTACGGGATCAGATTGGTGCCGTGGCCAGCTTCCGTGATGCGGTGATTGTTAAGCGTCTGCCGAAAACCCGCTCCGGTAAAATATTGCGCAAAGTATTACGCAATATTGCCAACAGCGAAGAATATCAGACACCGTCCACCATTGATGATCCTGCCTGCCTGGGCGAGATTGAAGGCATATTGTCCTCAAGAGGCCTGCGCCTCTGAGGCGATTAGCGGTCATTTCTGACAAATCAGGTCCGTTACGCGGACCTGATTTTCCTTCCTGTATCAGACTGTTACGTTATTTTATTAACAGGCTGTAACATCTTTTCACACTCGTTGCTGAGTGTTACGCAATTGACGTCCTGATGGCACGATTTGCCTGTTAAGCTTAACGTCTGTGAAGTGAATCTCAGTTCAGAGCAAAAACAATGGATCAACAGACGAACGGCAGGAGTCGGGTGCCAACACCCCAGGGCTACAGCGTGTTATCGCTGGCATTGACCGTGCTCGTGATTCTGATGGCTTTGTTTATGCTGCACAACTGGAACATCAGCCGCGCCGCCAGTGACGGTGAACTGCGTCATATCAGTTCGGTAGTGCAGCAGGGGTCCAGGGCCAATATGGCCATGCGTCACAGCAATATTATCAATGTGGCTGCGCAGTTGGATACCGTGCCTGACAGCCGCTTTATTCCTGAAGTTCAGGGAATTCTGAATAATTATATGGCGCTGATGACTGGGGTAGTCTCAGTGGCGTATGTCAGCAAGCAGGGGGATTTCCAGGTTCAGGCCAGCCGGACAGAAGCCAGGCAAACCCAGGTGTACAGCAATTTTATGCAGGCGTTTGATGAATCTGAGCGTGAGCATGAAGTCGTCGACGCTCCGGCCTACTGGGATGCCGCGCATCAGCGTTGGTTATTACCCCTGATCTATCCGGTTGAACGTCCGCATGCGGGTTACTCCGGCTATCTCATCAGTATGTACGACCTCGGCTATCGGATGGAGATGTGGGGGCGCACTCATCTTTCCGTCGATACGCAGATAGCCGTGGTCGGTACCGATGCCTTACCGCGTTATTCTGTGCCTGGTATTGATCGTTTTCACGCACCGGAAGGCAAAGCTTTTCTGCAGAACGTGATCCGTCAGCTGCGCAAACGCAAAGAAACCGAAGGACCAATCACCGCAGGCTGGCCCGACGGCGAAGGCGGAACTCAGTTTTACCGGGTGTATTACGCCCATCTCGGTGATGATTTATACAGTCTGGTGATACGCCCGGTGTCTGTGTTTTATCAGGCTTACTGGAATAACATTCAGTTTGCTCTGTTGCTGTTCAGTGGGCTGATACTCTGTGTGATTGTGTTGAATCATATGGTGATCCGGCAGCATATGCGGCACCGTCATGAGCTGGAGTACAAAGCACACCATGACCCTTTGACTGGCCTGCTTAACCGTTCGCGGATGTTGCAGCTTATCAATCTAGACATCGAAGAGCAGGCCAACCAGCCGCTGACGCTGATTCTGATTAATGTTGATCACTTTAACCGCGTGAATGATCAGTACGGACATTCAGCCGGCGACCGGGTTCTGTGCGATATGGCGTGTCGCATCAACAGTCTCATCAGTGCCCATGATTGGCTGGGGCGCGCCAGCGGCGATGAATTTATGGTGCTGCTGCGTTCGGGGCAGAACCCGTCCGAGCAGGATGTATTGATCATGGCGCTGATGGCAGCGCTGAATGAAGGTTACAGGGTGGATCACCGTCTGGTACGGGTATCGGTCAGTGTGGGTGTTGCGGCCTATCCCGGCGATGCATCGGAAGCCGACCAGCTGCTGGGCAAAGCCGATGCGGCTCTGCATCGTGCCAAATCCGAGGGACGGGCACAGGTGGTGCATTATTCGGCCGATATCGCCCATCAGCAGCAGCGTGAAAAACGCATGATGCGGGCGCTGGACGGGGCCTGGAACCGGGGTGAAATCTATGTGGTCTATCAGCCTCAGGTGGACTGTGTGCGCGGCTCAGTACGCGGTGCAGAAGCCCTTGTGCGCTGGAACAGTCCGGAGTTTGGACTGGTGCCACCGGATGAGTTTATTCCGCTGGCGGAGTCCTCCGGGCTGGTGGGAGATATCGACCGTTATGTGATGCGTGAAGCCTGTCTGTTTAATCGTGTCATGTCGGATATGCACAATCAGCCGTTACAGATTTCCGTTAATATCTCGGCCTATCATCTGCTGGAGCCGTCACTGATCCCTGAAATAACTCAGCTGTTGTCTGACGTGGGCCTGGACCCGTCGCGTCTGGTGCTCGAGGTAACTGAAACGGCCATGCTGAATGATTTTGAACGGGCGGCGCAGCAGTTGTCAGCATTGCGGACATTAGGCATCGGTGTGTCTGTGGATGATTTCGGTACCGGGTATTCTTCATTGGCTTATATCCACAAATTACCGGTCACAGAAATTAAAATTGACCGCTCATTTGTGGAGAAAATCGACAGTGATCTGCATGACCGCACGCTGATCAGTGCCATTATTGCCATGGGGCGCAGGCTGCATCTGGAGGTTGTTGCCGAAGGTGTGGAAACCGAAGAGCAATGGCAGATACTGCGTCAGCAGAAATGCGATGTGCTGCAGGGATATCATTTTTCCCGCCCGCTGAGCAGTGAAGATTTTGTGGAATTTGTGGCCGATCATCCGCGCCGCGCCGAAGCGACCGGATAAAACCGGTTGTTAAATCATTCCGCCATCCAGCGCCGCCGCCATTCCGGTGGTCAGATCCCGTACCTGCTGCAGAAAATCGTCCTGCCAGCTTCCGCGTAAAATCAATGCGTCCTGTACCCAGCGCCAGCGCAGCCCGGTGGTGATGGTTTTCAGCGCCTGATGGCTGCCGGTACCGTCGTGTCCGGCGCGGATAATCACGGCGCAGGGCATGCCCTGGGTGTCTTCCAGGCAGGGATAGTAAATACGGTCAAAATAATCTTTCAGGGCGCCGCTGATGTACCCCAGATTTTCCGGCGTCAGTAAAATAATGGCATCGGCGCTGCGGGTTGCCTCCTCATCGGCAGCAAAGCAGTGAAGGGTCTTTAAGCGGGTGTTTTCACAGTGCGCTTCATCAAATCCCTGCTGGCAGGCCTCAACCAGTTTTTGTGTGTTGCCGGAAGGGGCGTGGTAAACAATAAGCAGATTCTTCATCATAAAAAACACAGCACAATAAGGGTTAAAAAAGCTTAACAAAGACTAAAAAAATACCCGGCATAACCGGGTACCTGAATCACTGTGACATCATCAGTAGTCTTCCGCCGGGCGGATTAATCCGCGTCGGGTAATACGCCGTCAGATGGTTTAACCACAATGACATCACAGTCCACTTTATCAACCACCAGTTCTGCGGTATTGCCGATCAGCACGCCGGATATACCTTCGCGGCCGACGGTGCCGATGACCAGAACGTCGGCGTCGATTTCGTCACAGATATCGGCAACCACAGCGTCAGCATCGCCTTCGCCGATATGAATATGATCTTCCGTAATATTGTATTTGTGTGCCCACTGTTTACAGGATTCTTCGTGCTGTTCAGTGATGTATTTCTGAATGTTATCCGGCGCGGTGACTTCCGGCACCATGGCGAATGCGACCGATACCATAGGATAAGAATTGGCCATATGCAGATCGGTGGAGAAATGATCTGACAGATGTTCCGCGTAGGACAGAATATTGTCATTGATGACCTGGTGGCCTTCATCTGCCGAAGTAGCATCAATGGCAGCTACCACCCGGTTGTTTTTCCACGGCGCCGGGTTTTTCACCAGCATCACAGGTGCCGGGCAGTGGCGCAGCAGGTTCCAGTCTGTGTGGGTGAAAATGCGGTCCATAATGCCATGCTTGAGGGTGCCTTTGATCACCAGGTCGTAATCCTGATGACGCATGGATTCCATGACGGCATCGTGCAGGTGCTTCTGCCAGTAAACTTCTTTGCTGACTTTGACCTTACCGGCCTCCGGCAGATAACCGCTGAGCCACTGGTCGGCTTTTTCCAGTAATGAATCTTTGATGCGCTGGCGGGTGTCGGCGTCCAGTGACGAATTTTTCTCGCAGTAGACTTCATAGGCTGAGGTCAGCAGGGTGAGGTCGGCATCGAGTGATTCTGCCAGCCAGACCGCACGGTCCAGAGCGATCTGTTCCGGATGGTCTTTGTCCAGTACAACAAGAATGTGATTGATATCCAGCATGCTGAGGTCCTCGGCGCGGGTGATGGTTTTGACAGACGTCTGATTCGCTGACCTGACGTTACAGTAACATTAGTCCTGATTCTGCAGACACAGTTTGTTCTGAGTCAAACAGAGAAGGGATTATTCCTGTTTCAGCAGACGTATCAAAGCGGCAGCGGCGTTACTCAGTGTTCGTTTCCTGAGGTGTATCAGTCCGAGTTTACGCGTGACCGGTTGCGCCGGCCACGGCAGGGCATGCAGCTGTTTATCCATCATACTGGCGGGCAGCATGCTCCAGCCGATACCGACGGACACCATCATCTTAATCGTTTCCAGAAAATTAGTGGGCATAGGAGCGTTAAGTTTCAGGCCGTTGTGGCTGAATACCTGCTCAATCAGCTGGAAGGTAATGGTATCCGGCTGCGGCAGGATGGCGGGCACTTCTGCCAGATCGCTGAGTGTCAGACCCTGTTTGCGGCTCAGGGGATGGTCCGGTGCGCATACACACACCATCTCGTCCTGCCATAGAGGCGTGGATTCAATACTGTCCGCACTGTGGTGATTTTCCTCCAGTGTGGTCAGGGCCAGTTCTACCTGACGCAGGCTGACGGCATGGTAGGCACGTTCTGAGCCCATAAAACTCAGGTTCAGCTGGGCGGCAGGATAGCGTGCAGTAAACTCCCTCAGCAGCGGAGGCAGGCGGTGCAGGCCGATGTGATGGCTGGTGGCCATGGACAGGAGTCCGGACACTTCGCCGTCGAGATTCATCAGACGTAATTCCGTATCGGCGACCAGATCGAGGATCTGCCGGGCTTTCGGCAGCAGGGCAAAGCCTGCTTCTGTGAGGCTGACCGTGCGGTTATGGCGGTCAAACAGCAGGGTGTTGAGCTGCTGTTCCAGCTGCTGGATGCGTTTGCTGACGGCCGATTGCGTCAGATGCAGTTGCTCGCCGGCGGCGGAAAACGAATGCTGTTCTGCCACTGCCAGAAAGGCTTTAAGCCCCTGTGTATCCATGATGTATTCCGGTTAAGAATTCAATTGAGTAGAAATATGAATTTAAGTTGTTTAGCAGAAAGCGTATTCTTAAGCAACTTGATAAGACAGATCACTGAGAGGAACTCCCTATGGCCGGGAAAACCCTGTACGACAAACTCTGGGAACAGCACGTCGTAAAAGAACGTGAAGACGGCACAGCGTTAATTTATATCGATCGCCAGTTATTGCACGAGGTGACATCACCCCAGGCGTTTGAAGGTCTGCGTCTGGCGGGTCGCCAGCCCTGGCGTCTGGATGCCAACCTGGCGACACCGGATCACAATGTGTCGACCGATAAGGCAGAGCGTGAAGCCGGTATTGAGGGGATTAAAGACTCGGTCTCCCGTATTCAGGTAAAAACCCTGGATGAAAACTGCGATGCCTTTGGTATCACTGAATTCAAAATGGCTGACAAACGTCAGGGTATTGTGCACGTGGTGGGTCCGGAGCAGGGCGCAACGCTGCCGGGCATGACGGTCGTCTGTGGCGATTCCCATACCGCAACACACGGCGCTTTTGCGGCGCTGGCACACGGTATCGGTACCTCAGAGGTTGAGCACGTGCTGGCAACCCAGTGCCTGATTCAGCGCAAAATGAAAAATCTGCTGATCCGTGTTGAAGGTGAGCTGGGTAAAGGCGTGACCGGTAAAGACGTTGTTCTGCATGTTATCGGCGTCATCGGTACCGCCGGTGGTAATGGTACGGCGATGGAGTTCGGCGGTTCTGCGATCCGCTCGCTGAGCATGGAAGCCCGTATGACCATGTGTAATATGGCGATTGAAGCCGGCGCCCGTGTGGGACTGGTGGCGTTTGATGAAAAAACCGCAGCCTATGTGAAAGACCGTCCGTTTGCGCCGAAAGGCGAACACTGGGAAATGGCACTGGCCGCATGGAAAGACCTGGTATCCGATGACGATGCAGAGTTCGATAAAGTGGTTGAGATCCGTGCGGAAGACATCAAACCTCAGGTGACCTGGGGCACATCGCCGGAAATGGTGACCACCATTGACGGTACCGTACCGACCCTGGACGATGCCGAAGACGATGTGGAACGTTCAGCCTTTACCCGTGCGTACGAATACATGGGGCTCAGCGCTGGTCAGAAAATTACTGATATTAAACTGGATCGCGTGTTTATCGGCTCCTGTACTAACTCCCGGATTGAAGACCTGCGCGCAGCTGCGGAAGTGGCCAAAGGCCGTCAGGTTGCCGGCAGTGTTAAACAGGCGCTGGTGGTACCAGGGTCTGGTCTGGTAAAAGAGCAGGCCGAAGCCGAAGGTCTGGATAAAATTTTCCTGGAAGCCGGATTTGAATGGCGTGAACCGGGCTGCTCTATGTGCCTGGCGATGAACGCTGACAAACTGGGCAGTGGTGAACATTGTGCCTCGACGTCAAACCGTAACTTTGAAGGGCGTCAGGGCTATGGTGGCCGTACTCATCTGGTCAGTCCGGCCATGGCCGCGGCGGCGGCGATTGCCGGTCATTTCGTTGATGTGCGTGAGTTTTAAGGGGAGCAGAAGATGAAAGCATTTACCGTACACACAGGTATCGTCGCTCCGATGGATCGCGCCAACGTCGATACCGATATGATTATTCCCAAACAGTTTCTGAAGTCGATCAAACGCTCAGGCTTTGGACCGAATCTGTTTGATGAGCTGCGTTATCTGGATGAAGGTAAGCCGGATGCGGATAATTCCGGACGTCCGCTGAATCCGGATTTTGTACTGAATAAACCACGCTATCAGGGTGCTTCTGTGCTGCTGGCGCGGGAAAACTTTGGTTGTGGTTCGAGTCGGGAACACGCGCCCTGGGCGCTGGAAGATTTCGGTTTCCGTACCATCATTGCGCCAAGTTATGCCGATATTTTCTTTAACAACAGTTTCAAAAATGGTCTGTTGCCGATCGTACTCGACGACAAAACCGTGGATGAATTGTTTAAAGAGGTGGAAGCTAACGAAGGCTATCAGCTGACCGTTGATCTGGAAGCCCAGGTGATCCGCAAACCGGATGGCAGTGAAATCCCGTTTGACGTCGATCCGTTCCGTAAGCATTGCCTGCTCAATGGGCTGGATGATATTGGTCTGACGCTGCAGGATGCGGATGATATCCGCGCTTACGAAGAGAAAAGAAAGCAACAGGCGCCCTGGTTGTTTCCGGCGTAATATAAGCTGCTTTTAAACAGGCCGGGTAATGCCCGGCTTTGTTGCATCAATATTCTGACAACAGAGATGGATTAATGAGCAAAAATATTCTGATTCTTCCGGGTGATGGTATTGGCCCGGAAATCGTCGCTGAAGCCGTGAAAGTGCTGACAGCCGTCAATGACAAATTCTCGCTGGATCTGGAGCTGGTGGACGGTCTGGTGGGCGGTTCAGCTTATGACGTTCACGGCACGCCGCTGCCGGAAGAAACCATGACCAAAGCCCGCGCCGCAGATGCCATTCTGCTGGGTGCTGTCGGTGGTCCGAAATGGGATACGCTGGAAGACCGTGAGCTGCGTCCGGAAAAAGGTCTGCTGGGTCTGCGTTCCGGGCTGGAACTGTTCGGTAATCTGCGTCCGGCGATTCTGTATCCGCAGCTGGCGGATGCGTCGTCACTGAAGCCAGAAGTGGTTTCCGGTCTGGATATTCTGATTGTGCGTGAGCTGACCGGCGGCATTTACTTCGGCAAGCCGCGCGGTATCCGCACGCTGGAAAACGGTGAGCGTGAAGGTTACAACACCTACGTTTACAATGAATCTGAAATTCGCCGTATTGCCAAAGTGGCGTTTGAATCGGCGCAGAAACGCAACAAAAAACTGTGCTCCGTGGATAAAGCCAACGTACTGGAAGTCACGGTATTGTGGCGTGAAATTATGAACGATATGGCGAAAGATTATCCGGATGTTGAGCTGTCTCACATGTACGTCGATAACGCTGCCATGCAGCTGGTGCGTGCACCTAAGCAGTTCGATGTGATGGTGACCGGCAATATGTTTGGTGACATTCTGTCCGATGCGGCTGCCATGTTGACCGGCTCTATTGGTATGCTGCCGTCAGCGTCGCTAGATAAAGACAACAAAGGTATGTATGAGCCGTGCCATGGTTCTGCGCCGGATATCGCCGGACAGGGGATTGCGAACCCGCTGGCCACCATCCTGTCCGCAGCGATGATGCTGAGGTATTCTCTGGATGCCGGTGATGCGGCCGATGCGATTGAAGCTGCGGTCAGCAAAGTGCTGGACAAAGGTCTGCGCACCGGGGATATCTTTTCAGAAGGCATGACAAAAGTAACGACAGAAGCAATGGGTGAGGCAGTCGTCGCTGCCCTGTAAGAGGTTTAATTATGGCAATGCAGAAAGTAGGTCTTGTAGGCTGGCGTGGCATGGTAGGTTCCGTGCTCATGCAGCGCATGCAGGATGAAGGGGATTTTGACCTGATCGAGCCGGTATTTTTTACCACCTCGCAGAAAGGTAAAGCAGCGCCACAGTTTGCCGGTAAAGACTGTGGTTTGCTGGAAGATGCATTTGATATTGATACGCTCAAAGCGCAGGACGTTATCATTACCTGTCAGGGCGGTGATTACACCAAAGAGGTGTATCCGAAGCTGCGCGAAGCGGGCTGGAACGGTTACTGGATTGACGCCGCGTCGTCTCTGCGCATGGCGGATGATTCCATTATCGTGCTGGACCCGGTCAATAAAAATGTCATCAAAGACGGAATCGCCGGTGGGGTGAAAACCTACGTCGGTGGTAACTGTACCGTCAGTCTGCTGCTGATGGCGCTGGGTGGTCTGTTCGAAAAAGGTCTGGTGGAGTGGGTTGCTCCGCAGACGTATCAGGCGGCTTCCGGTTCCGGTGCCCGTCATATGCGTGAGCTGATCAGCCAGATGGGCGCTGTGCACGGCAGTGTGAAAGATAAGCTGGATGATCCGGCCTCTGCCATTCTGGATATCGACCGTCAGGTAGCGGATTTCATCCGCAGTGACGCCATGCCGACGGAACAGTTCGGTGTGCCGCTGGCCGGCAGTCTGATTCCTTATATCGACTCACAGCTGGATTCCGGCCAGAGTCGTGAAGAATGGAAGGCTCAGGTTGAAGCCAACAAAATCATGGGCCGCAGCGATAATCAGATCCCGATTGACGGTATCTGTGTGCGGGTCGGTGCCATGCGCTGTCACAGTCAGGCGATTACGCTGAAGCTGAACAAAGATCTGCCGGTAAGCGAGATTGAAGCTATCCTGGCACAGCACAATGACTGGGTTAAAGTGATTCCGAATGACCGTGATGCGTCGATGAATGAACTTACCCCGGCCAAAGTAACCGGCACCCTGAATGTGCCGGTTGGCCGTATCCGTAAGCTGACCATGGGGCCGGAATATATATCGGCGTTTACCGTGGGTGATCAGCTGTTGTGGGGGGCTGCTGAGCCTCTGCGGCGGATGTTGAGAATCCTGCTGGATCAGTAATATCGCGTACGAAAAAACGGGGCCCTGGCCCCGTTTTTTTAGATGATTTCTCCAAAATGTGATCTAACTCCTTATTTCCCTTCATATTTGTTGGTGCTGAATAGGGCAAAAGATTGCGTTAACTGGCGTTATACTTGATACTTACGCCTGCTTATGAATGGAATCTATAAGTAAGCTGGGTTAGGAATATCTCGACGACATCTTATATCGGTAGTAATCCGGTGATTTGCCGGTCACAGACGAAGAGGCGAGCGATCGCCGTAAGATAACAAGGAAGCACCAATGAAGCGCCTACTTGCAAACACCCTGATGCTGATCGGTGGTCTAACAGTCTCGTCACAATTGTTGGCGCTGGGGCTGGGAGAACTCGATCTCAAGTCGGCCCTGAATCAGCCATTGCAGGCTGAGATAGAACTGATTGATACGGAAGGTCTGACCGAGTATGAGATCAAACCGACACTGGCAACGGCTGCGGATTTCGAGCGCGCCGGTGTTGATCGTGTCTACTTCCTGACCAAAATCAAATTTGAGGTTGCTGACGGCAAGATTCTGCTCAGCACCCGTGAGCCGGTCAATGAACCCTTCCTGAATTTCCTGGTGGAACTGAACTGGCCATCCGGCCGCGCTCTGCGTGAATACACCCTGCTGCTGGACCCGCCAACCTTCCAGGAAGCCGCGATTCAGCCACTGGTGAACACGCCGGCGGCACAGGCGCAAACATCGCAACCGGCACAGCCACAGCAACCGGTACAGCAGCCACAGTCACAACCCGCAGTATCATCGGCTGCCAATCGCTGGGAAAACGAACCGGCAGCGCCGGGAACCTACAAGGTTCAGCGTGACGACACTTTATGGCAGATTGCGCTGCAGACCCGTCCGGACCGCTCCGTGACACCACAGCAAATGATGGTGGCCCTGCAGGAGAAAAACCCGCAGGCCTTTATCGGTGGCAATATTAACCGCCTGAAAACCCATGAAGTGCTGCGTATTCCGGATGCGGAAGAAGTACGCAATATTTCGTTCAGAAACGCGGTGGCGGAAGTCGACCGTCAGAACAAAGAACTTACCTCTGGCGCACAGCTGGATGCCACCGGCCGTGCCGGTACATCCGCGGTCAGCAGCGGCGAGCAGGATGGTGGTGAAGTCCGTCTTCTGAGTGCCTCTTCGGATGATTCCGATGCTGCCGGTGCCAGCGGTGACGCCGGTACGGCTGTCGGTGAAGGTCGTCAGCAGTCGCTGGAAAACGACCTCGCGATCGCTCTGGAAAACGTTGACAAAAGTCGTCGTGAAAACCAGGAGCTGCGCGAGCGTCTGGAAGCACTGGAAGAACAGATCTCCACACTGCAGCGTCTGATCTCACTTAAAGATGACCAGCTGGCTACTATGCAGGTTGATGGTCAGGCGGGGCAGGTTGATGGTCAGGCCGCAGACGAATCAGGCACTGCAGCTGAAGACGCGGTCGCACCGGGTCAGGATGAAAGCGCAGACGATGCCGGTATGGAAGGCGCTGATACGGATGCAGAATCCGCCACGGCAAGCGATGACGCTGTCGATTTTAATTACGCCGGTGATGAAGAAGATAGTGCACAGGCACAAGGCGACACCGATGCTGCAGCCCAGGCAGAAGCAGAGGCTGCTGCAGCCAAAGCTAAGGCTGAAGAAGAAGCGGCAGCACGTCGTGAACGTATCGCAAAACTGATGGCAGAACAGGAAGCTCAGCGGACACAACCCAGTTTCCTTGAGACTCTGCTGGCTAACCCGCTGGTGCCTGCCGGTGGTGGTCTGGTTCTGCTGCTTATTGCCCTGTTAATTTACCGGGCGATTAAAGGTCGTAAAAAACCGGCAGAAGATGACGCGTCTGAGCTTCCAGAAGATGACATGCTGAGTTTCTCCGACGGGGAAATTGATGCTGACAGTCTGGATGATTTCCACTTCGAAGAAGACCCGATGGGTGGTGAGTCTGCGGACCTGGCAGATGACGATCTGGATACCACGGTGGTATTGCCGCAGGATGACAGCAACGAAGAGTTTGAGACCGTTGCTCAGACTGAAGATGTCATCAGTGAATCCGATATCTACATCGCTTATGGCAAATTTGAGCAGGCGATCGAGCTGCTTCAGGGCGCCATTGAGAATGAGCCAAGCCGCACGGACGTGCGCCTGAAACTCCTCGAAGTCTATGTGGAAATGGACGAGGCGGCGGGCTTTGCTGACGCTGAATCCGAGTTGCGTAAACTGGGTGATCGTGAGGCTTCAGCTCAGGCAGAGCAGATGCGCAGCCGTCTGTCGGCGCCGATTGCACTCGGTGCAGCCGCCTCTCAGGCTGACGATGCATTGTCTCTGGATGGTGATATTCCTTCTCTGGACGAGTCTGCCGGCGATGATTTTTCTGACGGTCTGGATTTCGGCGATGCGCTGGACCTGTCCGGTGATCTGGGTGAACCGGTTCTGGCAGACGATAATGCCAGTGATGAATTTGATCTGGACACGGATCTGGATGATACCGGTGCCGGCCTGGAAGAAGTGCCGACCCTGGATCTGGACGACGGACTGGAATTTGATCTCAGCGATGATCAGAGCGCTGAGGACGATCAGGCTGAAGTACCGGAAATTACCGATGTCGCGGATGATGACAGCGGACTTGAATTCGATCTGAGTGAACTGGCCGCTGACGATACGCCGGCCGAAGAAACAGCAGGCGAGCTGTCGTTTGATGAACCTGAATCATCAGAAGATAACAGCCTTGAGTTTGATCTCAGTGGTCTGGATAGTGGCGACTCAGAGGATGATGAACCGGTAGCCGAAGCAGCAGATGACTCAGTATCGTCGCTGGATTTCGATCTCGCGACGAACGAAGCGGCTGATGACAAAGACGATCTGTCCGATCTGGAAAGTCTGCTCGACAGTGATTCTGAAGGCAGTGATGAGCTGCCGGATCTGGCGTTTGATTCATCTGCAGACGCTGACAGTGAAGACGATCTTGCTTCACTGGAAAGTGAGCTGGATTCTCTGGCATCTGAGCCTGCTGACCAGCAGGACAGCGATGAAGGTATGGACTTCTCTGCGGATCTGGCGGACCTGGATTCAGAATTATCCGGCCTGGAAGATGCTGATGCGGAAACCAGTGAGGTGCCTCAGCTGGACGATGTTGCCGGCGATGATGCAGGCACAGACAGTGCTTCTGAGTCGAGCTCCGGAGAGATTGATCTGGATGAACTGGCGGCTGCAGACGATGAGTTTGATTTCCTTGCCGGTACCGATGAATGTGCGACCAAGCTGGATCTGGCCCGTGCTTACATCGATATGGAAGACTTCGATGGCGCCAAAGAGCTGCTGCAGGAAGTGGTTCAGGAAGGTTCTGATCAGCAGAAATCAGACGCCCGCAGCATGATGGACAGCCTGTCCTGATTCATGTCTGACGATACACCTCAGGTTCAGCGTTATGCTGCGGTCGTGGAATACAACGGTGCTTGTTTCCACGGCTGGCAAAAGCAGAAACACCATAACGAACCTACCATACAGGCCGCTCTTGAAGCGGCCTTGTCAAAGGTGGCCAACCATACGGTGGAGGTCGCCTGTGCCGGCCGGACAGATGCCGGTGTCCATGCAACCCGCCAGGTTATTTCTTTTGATACTCATGCCGTGCGCAGTGATTACGGCTGGCTGATGGGCGTGAATACCAATCTGCCGGACGGCGTCGCTCTGCAATGGGTAGGGCAAACGGATAGCGGATTTCACGCCCGTTATAAAGCCCGTGCCCGCCGCTACCGCTATCTGATCAATAATTCCCCGGCCAAACAGGCGTTGCAGCATGATCAGTTAACCTGGTGGCGATATCCGCTGGATGCAGAGAAAATGCATCAAGCGGCTCAGGCGCTGGTCGGCGAGCATGATTTTTCTGCCTTCCGTGCCAAAGACTGTCAGGCGAAGACCCCGGTCAAAACCATGCACCATATTCAGGTCAGGCGCTGGGGTAATATCATTATGCTGGAGCTGGAAGCCAGTGCATTTCTTTACCATATGGTACGCAATATCGTCGGCGTTCTGCTGCCGATTGGTGAGGGCAGCCAGCCGGTCAGCTGGATGGCCGATGTGCTGGCAACCCGTGATCGTAAACAGGCCGGCATTACGGCGCCGGGGCAGGGGCTGTATTTTGTTGGTGTAGATTATCCGCAGGAATACAGCCTGATTCCCTGTCAGCCGTACGGACCTGTTCTGCTGGAGCCTGTGTTACAACAGTCTCTGTAACCTTCTTTGCCTGTGCGTTAGTGCGTTAACAGAGCCGGGCTGCGGCGTGAGATGTCAGGAATTAGCTGAAGGCGGAGCACAGCCTTGCTAAACTCGCGCCTCCCTTTGCTACAAGTCAGCTAACCGGACGTTACTATGTCGCTTATCTCTGAGCCCGTCACATCTGTGTCACTGAAACCGTGCCGAACGCGGATCAAAATCTGTGGTCTTACCCGTCCTGAAGATGCTGTAGCAGCAGTAAACGCTGGCGCTGATGCTGTTGGTCTGGTGTTTTATGCGCCAAGCCCACGGGCGGTGGATATTGATACGGCACGGGCTGTTGTTACCGCCGTACCGCCGTTTGTCAGCGTGACAGCATTGTTCGTTAACCCGGAACCTGATGAGGTGCAAAAGGTTCTGGATAGCGTTAGAATTGATTTACTCCAATTCCATGGTGATGAAGACGATGACTTCTGTAGTCAGTTCCAACATCCCTACATCAAAGCCATCCGTGTCCGGCAAGCGTCGGATGTGGTGGCGTCGTGCATGCGCTTCCCAGGCGCACTGGCAATTCTCCTAGACAGCTATAAACCGGGTGTCCCCGGTGGCACTGGTGAGACCTTTGACTGGTCACTGGTGCCGGAAGAATTACCAAAACCTATTATCCTTGCCGGCGGCCTGTCCGCAGACAACCTCGAAACCGGAATACAGACAGTACGCCCTTACGCGGTGGACGTCAGTGGTGGTGTTGAGGCGTCTAAAGGCATCAAGGACCACGGCAAAATCACAGAATTTGTAAATGAGGTGTATCGTGTCGACCAACAATCCTTTTGATATCGACCTGCCGGATGCACGCGGCCACTTTGGTATCCATGGCGGTCGTTTTGTATCCGAAACTCTGACGGCGGCGCTCGAAGAGCTGACAGAAACTTATGAAAAACTGCGTAACGATGCGGATTTTCAGGCAGCCTTTGATAAAGACCTTGCCCACTATGTCGGGCGCCCGTCGCCATTGTATCTGGCGGAACGCCTGACAGAAGCCTGCGGTGGTGCGCAGATCTGGCTGAAGCGTGAAGACCTGAACCACACAGGCGCGCACAAAGTGAACAACACCATTGGTCAGGCACTGCTGGCCAAGTTTATGGGTAAAAAGAAAGTCATTGCGGAAACCGGTGCCGGCCAGCACGGGGTGGCATCGGCCACGGTGGCAGCGCGTTTTGGTCTCGAGTGTAAAGTCTTTATGGGGTCAACTGATGTTGAGCGCCAGAAGCTGAATGTTTACCGCATGAAACTGCTGGGCGCGGAAGTTGAGTCCGTTGAATCCGGCACCAAAACCCTGAAAGACGCCATGAATGAAGCCATGCGTCACTGGGTAACCAATGTGGATGATACTTTTTACATCATCGGCACCGCAGCAGGGCCACATCCTTATCCGATGCTGGTGCGTGATTTCCAGAGCGTCATCGGCCGTGAAGTGCAGCGCCAGAGTGAAGAGCAGATCGGTCGCCAGCCGGATGCACTGGTCGCCTGTGTTGGCGGTGGTTCCAACGCCATTGGGCTGTTTCATCCGTATATCAAATATCCTGACGTGGCTATGTACGGTGTTGAAGCCGGTGGCCTGGGACTGGATGGTGATCAGCACGCGGCACCATTAAGTAAAGGCATTCCCGGTGTTCTGCACGGCAACCGTACTTATCTGATGGAAGATGAAAACGGTCAGATCATGGGCACCCATTCTATCTCTGCCGGTCTCGATTATCCGGGGGTTGGTCCTGAACACAGCTGGTTGAAAGATGTTGAGCGTGCGACCTATGTTGCAGCCACCGATGACGAAGCACTGGATGCTTTCCATAAGCTGACGCAGCTGGAAGGTATAATGCCGGCGCTGGAGTCTTCCCATGCGGTGGCTTATGCCATGAAACTGGCAGCGACCATGGATAAAGATCAGGCGATTGTGGTGAATCTGTCCGGTCGTGGCGACAAGGATATCCATACAATCGCCGCCCTTGATGGCGTAACCGCTTAATTTTGTTCGGGGCTGCTGCGCTCGGCTGTTCGGAGCTGCTGCGCATGGAAATACGGCGTTAAAAATCACTTCGGGATGCTCATTTATGACCTGTAAACTGCGCTCCCTCAGTGATTTTTGCCTTGTTTTTCAGGCGCTCGCAACGCCCCGGTACGTAATTGGTATGCAAAAATTATTTACTTGCCGATCTTAAACGGCGGGTTAAACAGACTTCAGGAACAGATTATGTCTCGTATCAAACAAGCATTTGAGACTCTGGAAGGTCAGGGCAAAAAAGCGCTGATTCCATATATTACCGCGGGTGACCCGCAAAAAGAGGCCACTGTGCCCATGATGCATGCGCTGGTTGACGCGGGTGCCGATATTATCGAACTTGGGGTGCCGTTCTCGGACCCGATGGCGGATGGCCCGACCATTCAGCTGGCCTGTGAACGGGCGCTGGCGCATAACACCTCGTTGCATGATGTGCTGGGAATGGTGGCGGAATTCCGCAAAACCAACGATAAAACACCTGTAGTGCTGATGGGGTATCTCAATCCGGTCGAGCGTATGGGCTATGAGGAATTTGCTACCAGTGCTGTGGCGTCTGGTGTTGATGGCGTACTGATGGTGGATCTGCCACCGGAAGAAGCGATTGATGTCGCGGATTTCTTTAAGTCACGTGATCTGGATATGATTTATCTGATTGCCCCGACCACCAAAGACGAGCGTATGGAAGCCATTGCCCATGCCGGCAGCGGCTATGTGTATTATGTGTCACTGAAAGGTGTCACCGGTTCCAAAGCGCTGGATGTGGACGATGTCGCCCGCAATCTCGAGCGTATCCGCAGGCACGTTTCCATTCCGGTGGGGGTCGGGTTCGGTATCAGTAATGGCGAAACCGCCGCAGCCGTGTCCAAAGTGTGCGACGGAGTGATCGTTGGTTCGGCCATTGTGAATCTGATCGCCGCTAACGCTGAAGATGCCGCTGCTGCCAGAACCGATGTGTCGGCGCTGGTAAACAGCATGCGAACGGCGCTGGATGCCTGATCAATATGAGCTTTAACGCCCGGAGCGCCACGCTTGAACAGTGGTTAGAGCGCATTGAAGCGCTGCATCCCAGTGAAATTGAGCTGGGATTGGCGCGTGTACGCGAGGTGGCCGAAAGGCTGGACTGCCTGCATCCGGCGCCGCTGGTTATTCTTGTTGGCGGAACCAATGGCAAGGGAACCACGTCCGCTTTGCTGGCGGCTTTGCTACAGTCACAGGGCATGAAGGTCGGTGTTTACAGTTCACCGCACATTCATCGCTACAATGAGCGCGTCATGGTGAATGGCGACGAAGTCTCTGACGAAGAACTCTGTGCCGGCTTCCGCGCGGTGGAGGCCGGCCGCGGTGATACTCAACTCACTTATTTTGAATTCGGAACCCTGGCGGCGCTGAGCTGGTTCAGTGCTCAGCAACTGGATGCCTGTGTGCTGGAAATCGGCCTGGGCGGGCGGCTGGATGCGGTTAATATTGTCGAGCCCGATATTTCTGTGGTCACCAGCATCGGGCTGGATCATCAGGCCTGGCTGGGGGATACCCTGGAACAGATTGCTTATGAGAAAGTCGGTATCGCGCGCCCGGGCAAAGTGCTGGTTTGTGGTCAGCCAGAGCCGCCGGCCAATGCCAGGATTGCGGTGCAGGAAATGGCGGCCAGCTGGGTAGGGCGTGGCGAATCTTTTGATGTCAGCCGCGATGAAGGCGGGACCTTACAGGTGCGTTTTCTTTATGACGGAACAGCCAGAGAATGGCATTTGCCAGAAGCCAGAATCCCCCATCATAATGTCGCCACCGCGTTGCAGACTCTGGCGTTGATGGACAGACTGCCACCACAGGATAAAGTAGAGCGGGTGCTGCACCATCTGCGTGTGCCCGGGCGGTTACAGAGCTACCGCAAAAGTACCGGGCTGAAACTGACTCTGGATGTTGCTCATAATGAACAGGCAGCCGCCTATCTGGCCGGATGTCTGCCCGCTGTTGATGGCATCATTCTGGGCATGCTGGGCGATAAAGACGCCGCAGCGGTGGCAGCGGTGTTGCCACAGCGCCAGCAGCTGATCTGTTGTGGTCTGGACTGTCCCCGCGGACTGACTGCCGCAGAGCTGGCGGCGCGTTTGCCTGCCGTTGCCGCTAGATTACAGCAGGCGACGGATGTTGCTGAGGCAATGCAGCAGTTGCCGGCCGAAGGCCACTGGCTGGTGTGCGGTTCCTTTTTTACCGTCGAGGCCGCAATGGATGTGATTAAACAGGAGCCTGAACAATGGAACAGCATTTAAAGAAACGCATTATCGGTGCGCTGCTGACCGTGGTGGCGTTCGCTATTGCGTTGCCCATTGTGCTGGATGGCTCCCGCAGTGATGTTGGTCTGAGCAGCGATATTCCACCCCGGCCGGAATCTCCTGAATGGGCATTTGTGGAAGATGAACAGCAGGTACGCATCGAACTTGAACAGCTGGAAAGCGGTGAAGCGGCGGAGGCGGTGCGTATTCCCGATGTTCCGGTGGCGGAACAGAATGAACAGGCGGACCCGGGTTCCCGGGGGGATCAGACAACACTGGACAGTGATAATCTGCCGTATGCCTGGACGCTGCAGTTAGGGGCATTTTCTGATGAGAAAAATGCTTTTGATCTGCGCGACAAATTACGTAAGCAGGGCTATAAGGCCTACACTCAGGCGTTTCCGGACGATAACCTCACCCGTGTGTACGTGGGGCCTGAAGTACAACGCAGCGAAATTGAACGCTTACAGGATAAGCTTAAGAAAACGCTGGGTATGAAAGACATTTATCTCCGCCGTTACCGTGCCGAGTCCTGATGCGGATGTTCTGGTCTGGTGCTTTTGTTATACTGCGCGCTTTCTCCAACAGGTAGGCCAGAATGACGGTAATTGATTGGGTGATACTGGCAGTGGTGGCCGTATCCTGTCTGATCAGTCTGAAACGGGGCTTCGTTAAAGAAGCATTGTCACTTGCCAGCTGGGTGGCAGCTTTCGTCATCGCCCGTCTGTTCAGTGGTAACCTGGCCACCTTGCTGGATGGCATGGTAGAAACCAACTCCCTGCGCTGGATTATTGCCTTTGTCATCCTGTTCGCTGGCACCATTACCATTGGTGCGATGATTAACCATCTGGTGGTTGAGATGGTGCGTATGACCGGCCTGTCAGGCACTGACCGCGTCTTTGGTATGGTTTTTGGTCTGATCCGTGGCCTGGTGGTATTGGTCGCCATTGTTTATGGACTGCAGTTTACGATGGTTCCCCAGGATGCCTGGTGGAACGATTCACTTTTTATCCCCCATCTGTCATCGATGGCCGACTGGGCAAGGAAAACCTTGCCGGGCGCTGCCGGGCAGGTGATCTCCCTAACAGAATAGATTCAGCTTGCTTGAGGTTTAACGCGCATGTGCGGAATAGTGGGTATCGTTGGTAAATCCCATGTAAACCAGGCCATCTATGATGCCCTGACAGTATTACAGCACCGCGGTCAGGACGCCGCCGGTATCGTCACCAGTGATGGCAATAAATTCTGTCTGCGTAAAGACAATGGTCTGGTGAGTGATGTTTTCCGCACCCGTCATATGCAGCGACTGGTCGGGAACATGGGGATTGGTCATGTACGTTACCCCACGGCCGGCAGTTCCAGTTCGGCTGAGGCGCAGCCTTTTTATGTTAACTCGCCGTATGGCATTGTTCTGGCACACAATGGCAACCTGACCAATGCTGAACATCTGGCGCAGGATATATACCGCGAAGATCTGCGCCATGTGAACACCACCTCTGACTCTGAAGTTCTGCTGAATATTTTTGCGCACGAATTGCAGCAACAGGGACGCAGTCTCAAACCAACGCCGGACATGATTTTTAAAGCCATTGAAAAGGTACACAAACGTGCCCGTGGCGGTTACGCCGTTGTCGCTATGATCAGTGGTTATGGGATTGTCGCTTTCCGTGACCCTAACGGGATCCGCCCGGTGGTGTTCGGCAGACGCGATACAGAGCAGGGGCCGGAATACATGGTGGCGTCTGAGTCTGTGGCACTGGATGCGCTGGGCTATAAACGTGAGCGCGATATTGCGCCGGGTGAAGCCATTGTACTCACTGAAGAGGGCGAACTCTTTACCCGGCTATGTGCGGAAAATACCCGTTATACACCCTGTATTTTTGAGCATGTTTATTTTGCCCGGGCTGATTCCATTATCGACAGTATTGCTGTTTATAAAGCACGTCTGCGTATGGGTGAAAAACTGGCGGAAAAAATTCTGCGCGAACGCCCTGATCACGATATCGATGTGGTTATCCCCATTCCCGATACCAGTCGTTCTTCCGCGCTGGAACTGGCAAACCGCCTTGGGGTTAAATACCGCGAAGGCTTTATGAAAAACCGCTACATCGGGCGTACCTTTATTATGCCCGGGCAACAACAGCGTAAAAAATCGGTTAAGCAGAAACTTAACGCTCTGGATCTCGAATTCCGCGGTAAAAATGTATTACTGGTTGATGATTCCATTGTTCGCGGAACGACCTGTGAACAGATCATCGAAATGGCCCGTGAGGCGGGCGCCAGGAAGGTTTATTTTGCGTCTGCCGCACCGGCGGTGCGTTTTCCGAATGTGTATGGCATCGATATGCCGGCCAAAGAAGAGTTTATCGCGCACGATCGCAGCACCGAAGAAATTGCTGATGCAATCGGTGCTGACTGGTTAATTTATCAGGATCTGGATGATCTTATTGCTGCCTGTATCGAAGGCAGTAAATCCAAAGTGCGTGAATTCGACTGCTCCGTCTTTAACGGTGAATACGTGACCGGAGACATCGATGATGCCTACTTTAACCGCCTTTATGAACTGCGCAATGACGCTTCCAAGGGCAAACGGGCAGCGATGGAAAATGTCGCCATTGATCTGCACAACGAAGCTGAATCCTGAGCCGGGCTGACTGCATGAAAGATTTTTCTGAATTTAATGACCGTTACCAGTCTGATCTGGACGGCTGCTCCTTTGAAACCCTGGCCGTACGGGGTGGCCAGGTGCGTACGCCGGAATGCGAACATGGCGAACCTATTTTTGCGACCAGCAGTTACGTTTTTAATTCTGCCGCCGAAGCCGCTGCACGTTTTGCCGGTGAATCCGAAGGTAATGTTTACTCCCGTTATACCAATCCGACGGTACGTACCTTTGAAGACCGTCTGGCGGCACTTGAAGGCGGCGAAGCATGCGCGGCTACCTCGTCGGGTATGGCGGCGATTTACGCTGTTGCTATTTCGCAGCTGAAAAGCGGGGACCATCTGCTGTGTTCTGCCAGTGTATTCGGCAGCACCATCAAATTATTTGAGTCTTACCTGCGTAAGTTTGGTGTCGACATTGAGTATGTTGACCTTGTCGATCTGGACGACTGGAAAAGTAAAATCAGAGACAACACCAAAATGCTGTTTCTGGAATCGCCCTCCAATCCTCTGAATGAAGTGGCTGATATCCGCGCCCTCAGTAAGATAGCAAAAGCGGCCGGCGCATTGCTGGTCGTCGATAACTGTTTCTGTACGCCGGCTATTCAGCAACCCTTGTCGCTGGGCGCTGATCTCGTCGTGCATTCCGCCACTAAGTACATTGATGGTCAGGGCCGTTGCATGGGCGGTGCCGTGGTGGGCCCGGAAGAACAGGTGGAGAAAGTGGTTGGTGTGCTGCGTTCAGCCGGACCAACCATGAGTCCGTTCAATGCCTGGGTTTTCCTGAAAGGGCTGGAAACACTCAAACTGCGGATGAAAGCGCACAGTGATAACGCCATGGCGCTGGCACAATGGCTTGATGCGCATCCGAAGGTTAAAACGGTTAATTACTGTGGTTTGCCGCAGCATGCCGGTCATAAACTGGCGACGGAACAACAGTCTATGTATGGCGGTGTACTGTCGTTTGAAGTGGTTGGCGGTCAGGAGGAAGCCTGGAAGGTGGTTGATGCGACGCGCATGATTTCTATTACCGCGAATCTTGGCGATACCAAAACCACCATTACTCATCCGGGAACCACGACCCACGGCCGTCTGGCAGAGGAAGAACGCAAAAAAGCCGGCATTTCTCTGGCGTTGCTGCGTGTAGCGGTGGGGCTGGAGAATATCGATGATATCCGGCGGGATCTGGCCCGCGGTCTGGACGCTCTGTAGTCTTTTATTCATCAGTCCGGCAATGGATCGGTTGGGTCCTGTTATCCCGCCCGCGGTAACCGCCACGGGCGGGATTTTTATTTAAGCGCCGTTGGCGTTCAGCAGCCCCCGTTCAATCAGCACTTCTTCCGCCTGAAACATGCCGTTGAGGGTGGCCGGAAAGCCGGCGTATACCGCCATTTGCAATATCGTCTCGGTGATTTCCGTTGCACTGCAGCCGACGTTGAGGGCGCCGTGTACATGTACTTTCAGTTGTGGCTGGCAGTTGCCCATGGCAGTCAGTGCAGCCAGGGTAATCAGTTCCCGGGTGCGCAGGTCCAGACCCGGGCGGGCGTAAATATCGCCGAACGGAAATTCAATAATATAGCGCGCCAGATCCGGACAAACCTTGCTCAGACTGTCAATGACCTTCTGTCCCTGTGCTCCGTCAATCTGCTCCAGCCTGTTCAGTCCTTCGGTATAGCGTTGATTACTCATAATATGGCTCCTGTGAAATAACTCAGGCAGCCTGATGGTTAGAGTAACCTCTAAGTCAAGCGTGAATTCTGTTGTGCTATGTCTGCTGTCTGTACCACTCGATCTTGGCATCCAGTGCATTGAGGTGTTGTTGTTCCTCACGAATGCGTTGCTGCAGCTGAATTCTGTGTTCCGTCAGGAGCGCCTGGCGCTGTTGCAGGGTGCTGTCTCCGGCTGACCGCAAGCCGGCATAGCGGATAATATTTTTTAACGGCATGCCCGTCTCTTTCAGCCGGTTGATGAAGGATGCCCACTCAATGTCTTTCGACTGATACATCCTGCGGCCGGCCTGGTCACGGCGTATGTCATTCAGCAGACCGAGTTTTTCGTAGTATCTCAGAGTGTGGGTACTGAGCCCTGTGCGGCGTGAAAATTCCGCTATCTGCATAGTGTATTACTCCCTGTTTATGTGCGTTTCAGACCAATAATGAATCGCAGATATGTTCAAAACTGTGACTCTTATGCAAACCTGGTTTATCAACCTTTGGCACTGGCGGTGAAGTTGATTATCCTTATTCAAACACTTCAGGATCGGAATATGTCACTGCCTATCGAGACGATTGTCGGCCAGCTTAATCAAGTCATTCTTGGTAAAGAACTGCAAATAAAACTGGCGCTTGCCTGCTTATTGGCCCGCGGACACCTGTTAATTGAAGATTTACCCGGCATGGGGAAAACAACGCTCTCGCATGCGCTCGCCGGCACCCTGGGGCTGGAATATAAACGTATACAGTTTACTTCGGATCTGCTGCCTGCGGATATTCTCGGGGTGAGTATTTTTGAACGCCAGGCTGACTCCGATACCGGGCAATTCCGCTTTCATCCCGGGCCGGTATTCAGCCAGGTGCTGTTGGCGGATGAAATTAACCGTGCTACGCCCAAGGCTCAGAGTGCGTTACTGGAAGCCATGGAGGAAGGGCAGGTAACGGTTGAGGGGGAAACCCGTCCTCTGCCTGATCCTTTCTTCGTCATTGCAACTCAGAATCCGGTTTCTCAGTCAGGCACCTTCCCACTGCCGGAGTCACAGCTTGACCGCTTTCTGATGTGTATTCAGCTTGGTTACCCGGACGAGCGCGCTGAGCGTGAACTGCTCGAAGGCCGTGACCGGCGGGCGCTGGCCAATGCATTAAAAGCATTGGTATCAGAAAAAGCACTGCGTCAGCTGCAGGGGTTGGTAAACAAAATTAAGGCGTCATCCAGCGTATTGGATTATCTGCAGCGTATCGTGGCCTATACCCGTTATGAAGGCGGATATCAGTATGGTTTATCGCCGCGCGGTGCGCAGGCATTGTTGCGTGCCGCGAGAGCCTGGGCGCTGGTAGAAGGGGAAGGAAAGAGAAACTATCTGTTGCCGGAAGACATTCAGGCGGTGTTGCCGGCGGTTGTCGATCATCGCCTGGCAGACGCAGCCGACGGGGGAGGGCACAGTGTTTCTCAGAGTATTCTGGCGTCGGTACCGGTTCTGGTCTGATGGCTTTCAGAGAAGCAATACAGACGCGCTGGCGTCAGTGGCTGGACCGTCGCATTCCTCCCGCCAGTGAGGTAACGCTTGGCCATAAATCCATTTTTATTTTACCTACGCGCACCGGCTGGCTGTTCGCCGGATTATTACTCCTGTTGTTAATTACCGCCATTAACTATCAGAACAGCCTGATATATGGATTGGCTTTCTGGCTGTTCAGTATGGGATTGGCGGCAATGATTTTTACATTCCGTAATCTTGCCGGCCTGGTGCTTCAGGCAGGCCATGTTAATCCTGTATTTGCCGGCGATGTCGCCGAACTGCCGTTACGGCTTTCAGCGCAGAAAAAAAGACTCCATGAAGCCCTGGTGATTGGTTATCCCGACGATGTCAGTGTGGTGGCTGACGCTGCCGCCGGGATGAAAAATAATGTCAATCTGAGTTACCGTACCTGGCAGCGCGGCTGGCTTAATCCCGGACGGCTGCGTCTGGAAAGCTGCTTTCCGCTGGGTCTGTTCCGGGCGTGGACCTGGGTTAAGCTGGATTTCAGGGGGTTAGTTTATCCGCAGCCTGAGTATGTGCCTTTTGTCTTTGCGGCAGGGGAAGCCGGTGACCAGATTGCCGGTATGCCGTCGCGGGAATCCGGCCAGCAGGATTTTCATGGATTAAGGCCATACCAGCCCGGTGACTCCATGAAAATCATAGCCTGGAAACAGGTTGCACAGGGCAAAGGAATGGTCACTAAAGAATTTGACCACGATGAAGGTGCCAGTTGCTGGCTGGATTGGGAATCACTGGCCCCGGCGCACACAGAAACCCGCCTGGCCCGGCTGACCGGCTGGGTCATCGAGGCTGAGAAACGGCACTGGCGTTATGGGTTGCGGCTGCCGGGGACTGAAATAGCACCCGATAATACAGAAGTGCACCGCGATCAGTGCCTGCGGGCTTTAGCATTGTTTAATTTAACTGGGGGGGAGAAAGTCGATGACTGATAAACAGATCCCCCGTCAGGCTGTGTGGTGGTTGTTAATTGCACAAGCAGCCGTACTGATAATTCATATCGGATATTTACCATATGGTATCTGGGCCGTTGCAGCTGTGATTTTTGGCTGGCGGGCTTTGGTACATTATGGACGCGCAGCTTACCCGTCGAAATTATTAAAAACACTGGCAGTGGCTGGCGTTATCGCTGTTTTATATGCCAGTTTTGGACGCCAGTTTAACCTGGAAATAGCCAGTAGTTTTTTAATTGCTGTGAGCTTACTTAAATTGCTGGAAATGCGTTATCAGAGAGATGCATATGTTGTCGTGTTGCTCGGTTTCTTTGTTCTGGCTGTAGGTTTTCTTTTTGATCAGGGTATCCGTACGGCACTGGCTGGTATTTTGTCAGCCTGGTTACTGACGACGGCCTGGATAGCCTTGCATCAGAATCCGTTGGGGTCGACAGTGTTGGCTCATAGGTCATGGCGAACCGGCAAGTACGCTGCCAATATCCTTATTGTATCAATGCCATTGATGTTGGTGTTTTATCTGCTTTTTCCCCGAATGGCTCCGTTATGGACATTCAAACTTCATAGTGGTGAAGCCAGGACCGGTCTGTCAGACAATATGGCACCGGGCGATTTCTCTGAACTGTCGCAATCCGCTGACGTTGCCTTCAGAGTCAGCTTCGGCAGTGATGAACCTCCTCCGCGCCATACTCTGTATTGGCGGGCATTGGTTCTGAATCTTTATGATGGGCGACGCTGGACTGAGGCTCAGCGACACGCAGACAATCTTTGGGTTGGAGATCAGGGATTACAGCAGTTCCGGCAAGGAGATTCTGTCAGTTATGAAATTATTCAGGAAGCAACCCAGAAGCGCTGGTTATATGGATTGAAATATCCAATACCGGTTGAGAAGGGCGCGGGGCTTACAGTGAACGGCGTTGTGGAATTCAGAGAACCTGTATATAGCCGTATGCGTTACCGCATGGAATCCTACCCGGAAACCTCCTGGAACCAATATTTCCTTGATAATTATGAAAAAAATGTCAGCCTGCAGTTACCCCGCCATTCGAATCCTGAAGCCCGGTTGTTAGCGCAAAGACTGAAGATGAGGTATCCGGAGACGGATAAGTTTGTTGCCGCCGTTCTGGATTACTTTCGACAACAACCGTTCCATTATACTCTGCGGCCACCTCCGTTAGGAGAAAACGACATCGATCAGTTTCTTCTTCAGACGCGCAGAGGGTTTTGTGAGCACTATGCCGGAGCCTTTGTATTTCTTGCCCGGGCTGCCGGAGTGCCAGCCCGGGTAGTTACCGGTTACCAGGGTGGTGAATGGAATAAAGAGGATCGTTTTCTGACTTTGCGCCAGTATGATGCACACGCCTGGGCAGAAGTATGGGAAGAGAAAAAAGGCTGGGTTCGGGTTGATCCAACGGCCGTTGTGGCTCCGGAACGGATCGAGTCCGGGCTTGAGCAGGCGGTTGCCGAGGAAGGCAGTTTTCTCGAAGATTCAGGTTTTTCAGTTCAGAAATATAAAGATATAAGCTGGCTGAATAAATTGCGTCTGCAATTGGACAGCGCTGAATACTACTGGCAACGCTGGGTGCTTTCATATGATCAGGATACTCAGAAAGGTTTTCTCAATGGAATCTTAGGTATCGCCGATTATAAACAAATGCTCAAAGTACTCGCCGCCAGTCTGGTTGTATTTTTTACAGTGGCAACTCTTATTCTGTGGTTGAAAAACAGACCACCAAGACGAGACCCTTTTATGCGTCAGTGGATGGCATTCGAAGCCAAAGCCCGGCTTGCAGGCTATGAGGTTGAACAAGGGGAACCCCCGACCCAGCTTCTGCAGCTCATTGCGGATAAACAGCCTGCCTGGCGGGCGCGTTTACAATGGTTGATAAAAGAAATTAATGTCAGCCTTTACCGCGACGACCAACAACCCGGGCGCGCGGTATTACGTGAATTGGGTAAATTGCGGCGTCAGCTGAAAACGCAATAAGTCATTTATTGGCGGGCCAGGGACAAAAGCAACCACTGCCGGCAACATTAACGAACGGACCATAGCCTTCGCCGGCCAGTGACCGGACAATGTTAGGAAAAAAGTCATCGTTGGCGACGGTACACAAAGCGCCAAAACCGTAGGCACCAAAATAGCCAAGTTTTCCGTCGGCGGAAAATAAAGCCAGCCCCGGACTTGCAGGAACAGAAAATCCGGCAGGAGCCCGCATGACTTCCAGGCGGTCACCGTTCAACGCCTTAAATTGTTCAAGGCCGGCCTCAGTGACCGTGGGGGCGGCAACAACAATAATGCGCAAATCCTGTTTGGAAAAACCATGAATTAACCCATCAAAATGACGCTGGCTGACTTGGTTGCACAGGCAGTCCGGGTTCCAGAAATGAATCAGGGTGACGCGCTCTGGTGCGTCGGGTAAATTCCGGTAGAGGTCTTCCAGCAAGGGGGCAGCCTGGCTGGCCTGCCAGAAGCGGCTGTCGTCACCGGGGGCAACGAAAGGGCGGATATTCTGTTGTTGAAACCACCATAACCCGGCCAGTGTGGCAACCAGCCACACCAGAATCAGCGCTGATAACAGCCATGTTTTCTGAGACTTGCGGCGCGCTTGTGGACTTTCATTTTCTGGCATATATCACTCCTGGACAGCGTAGCCGAGTATATCGGATACACGGGCAGGCTGCCTGATATTCGTGTTTTATCTGCTATCGGTCACTGTTGTAATCAGCCTACAATAATGCCTCACAGAACAGCCCGATATTCCGACGTTTTTCCGGGACAGCCATGACGGATTCAGCCGCAAACTTAATCACGCCTGCCAGCAGCCAAAATTTTCAGCGTCTGTTACTGGCCAGCGACCTTGTGCTGGTCGAATTCCGGGCCGACTGGTGTGCACCCTGTAAAGCACTCTTACCCGTGCTGCAGAACATCGCGGCGGATTATGCCGGTCAATTACTGCTGGTGACGGTGGATGCAGATCAGGAAGCCGGACTGTGCCAGAAATATGCCGTCAGATCATTGCCTGGTGTGCTGCTGTTCCGGCGTGGAAAAAAAGTACAGCAATGGCATGGCATCGTGCCGGAAAGCCGTATACGTCAAACACTGGAGTCATGTTTACCACCGGATTATCAGCAGACATTGGCGTCGGTGACTGAAGCACAGCGTCTGGGGCAATGGCAGCAGGCGTTAACCCTGTTAAAACCGGCTTATGACAAAGCCCCTGAACGGCCAGAGTTTGTTCTGGCGATCACACAGACACTGGCGGCGCTGGCGGCAGAAAACAATGATGCCAGTTACCTGGAAGAGGCCGCCAACCGGCTGCAACAATGTTCTGCAGAGGTGCTTCGGGAACCGGCGCTGGCACAATGGCAGACCCGCCTGCAACTGATCCGTCAGTTGCAGGCTGAATTTGGTGAGCTGTTTCCGGATTTGCACACTCTTATGGACCCCTTTGACCCCGGCGACAGTGTGGACGGTGAGCGCCTGGCGCCGTTGCGTGAGACGCTGGACTCCCTGTTGCACCGGGCACAGTCTGGCGCAGACGCTGATGGCCAGCACCGCGCCCGCACTCTGCTGGTGATGCTTCTCAATACCATGGCAGACCGCACATTGGCGCAGACCTACCGGCGCCGGTTGTGTGGTTCTGATGAATAGTTTATACCGTTATCTATTTGTTTTTCTCCGGTAATACGCACTGTTCTTTTATCTTTCCTTCACTAATCAATGGAGTCTTGCATAATCAGGGCTGAATTCAGTGTGGAAACCCGTTATGCAAACACGTCGTCTTGGCCCTGATGGCCCGGAAGTTACCGAAATATGCCTGGGCACCATGACCTGGGGAGAGCAGAACAGCGAAGCAGAAGCCCATGATCAGCTGGATTATGCGCTGGAGCGTGGTATCAATTTTGTGGACACCGCAGAAATGTACCCGGTACCGCCAAGGGCGGAAACCCAGGGGCTGACTGAGCAATATATAGGCAGCTGGCTGGCCAAAAGCCGTCGTCGTGAGGAAATCGTGCTGGCCACTAAAGTGGCGGGTCCGAACCGTGGCATGGAATATATGCGCGAAGGGCCGGAGCTGTCTGCCGCGCATATCAATCAGGCGCTTGAAGGCAGTCTGCAGCGTTTACAGACCGACTACGTTGATCTCTACCAGTTACATTGGCCGTCACGGAAAACCAATTACTTCGGGCAGCTGGGATACAGCCACGAGGACGATACTGGTGTTCCTCTGGAGGAAACTCTGGGCGCGCTCGTGAAGCTGATTGAGCAAGGGAAAATCCGTCACTACGGCCTGTCCAATGAAACGCCCTGGGGAACGATGAAAATTCTGCAGCTATGCGAGCAGAATAACTGGCCAAAGCCTGTCAGTATTCAGAACCCTTATAATCTCCTTAACCGCAGTTATGAAGTGGGAATGGCGGAAATATCACATCGTGAAGGTGTTGGTCTGCTGGCCTATTCGCCGATGGCGTTCGGGGTTTTAAGCGGCAAATTCCTTAACGGCCAGCGCCCGCCCAATGCCCGGGTGACACTATTCCCGCGTTTCAGCCGTTATACCCGGCCGCATGTTGAGGATATCGTGCGTCAGTATGTTGAAGTTGCAGAGGCTCACGGGTTATCGGCTGCGGCGATGGCTCTGATGTTTGTTACCCAGCAGTCTTTTGTCACGTCAAATATCATAGGTGCGACCAGTCTGGAGCAATTGCAGGCCAATATTGATACGGCCGGTCAGCGTCTGTCCGCTGACGTGCTGGCTCAGCTGGATGAGATTCACCGGGTGCACTCCAACCCCTGTCCCTGAGCGGGACTGCCTGGCTGTTCCCCCTGAGCGGGGGAGTGGCCGCTGGACTTGATGTCACGGGCAGGTATCATGACGCCACTCATACTCGTGACGGCGGAGCCTTATGAAAGCCCTGATGACCAAGATTTTCTGGCCAATTCTGAGCATCTTTGAATCAAATCCAAACCCTGAAAATTATAAGCCATCCCATCGCACCATCCTGATTGCAGTCGGTTCGTTGTTTATGGTGTTGAGTCTGATTTCAGGCTGGACCATGTCGGCGACCGGTGAAATCGGCGCTCTGTTGCCAATCGGTATCTTCTTTTTCGTGGGGCTGGTGTCACTGGTGGTAGGAGCACTGGGCTCAGATGGCGCTGTGGCGAAAATCTGGGGTAACGGACAGCGTTAAGTGCTGCTCAGTATTCACCCTTTCTGAGTTACAGTAGCTGGCCGGTTGCTTGCCGCGGGCGCTGAGATTCATCGGTCTGACGGCTGACGACCCACAGGCGCCAGCTCAGCAGAACCGCCGCGGTGGTCAGGCCGATCACCAGTCCGGTCCAGAAATCCTCTGCACCGCCGGCGTTACCGCGCCCGAAAGCGAGCCAATAGCCCAGTCCCAGTCCGACTAGCCAGTAGGTGACGAAGGTAATCAGCATAACAACCAGTGTATCGTGATAGCCGCGTAAAGCGCCGGCCGCAGCGACCTGGGTGGCATCTGAAATCTGGAATACCGCAGCATACATCATCAGGGTGCTGGCCAGCGCAATCACGGCAGGGTCGGGTGTATACAGGGATGTCAGCCGGTATGAGAATAAAACCATCACGGTGGCGCTGATCACGGCAAAAATCAGGTTAATCCCGATGCCCAGCCAGGCGGTACGGCGGGCGAGATCTGTCCGGTTACTGCCCAGCCAGTGACCAACGCGTACACTCAGGGCCATGGCGACACTCAACGGAATCATAAAGGTAACCGATGTCAGGCTCAGTGCTACCTGATGAGCGGCCACGACCACAGGACCGAGATCGGTCAGGAACAGGGCAATGGCGGTGAACAGGGTTACTTCGAAAAAAATCGCAATACCAATGGGCACGCCGATCCACAGAATACTTCTGATGCGGGCAAAGTCCGGTTGAAGCAGGCGGCGCCACAGAGAATAACCTGAAGGTATACGCCGGCGGCGCGTATTGATCGCCATGGCGGCGGCCATGCCGGCAAATACCAGGGTTGAGCCTATGCCACAGCCAATACCGCCCAATGCCGGCATCCCCAGCCAGCCGTATACGAAAACGGCATTCAGCGGGATATTTGCGGCCAGGCCGGTCAGCATGATGCGGGTGACCTGAGAAGCTTCATTCAGCGCTTCGGCGTAGAAACGGTAAGCCAGGAAAATCCCTGCCCCCGGCATACCGACAGCAATCGCCAGGGTATATTTGGCCGCGATATCGGCGGTGCGGGCGTCATCGACAATGACCGGCAGTGCCTGAGACATGCCCCAGAGCACCAGCCCTGACAGGGTGCCCGCGACTATCCCGATCCACAGGGCGGCACGCAGTAAATCCGGTAATTCGTCCTGTATGCTGCTCGCTGCCTTCATTTTGGCGGCCATCGGCGACAGCGCCACCAGAATACCGGCAAGAAACAGCCACACGGGCATCCACAGGCTGGTGCCGATGGCGACGGCGGCGAGATCGCGGGTGCTGACATAGCCGGACATCAGGGTGTCGACCGTCCCCATACCCACCTGAGCCAGCTGCGTCGCCAGAATCGGTAAAATCAGCCGCAGCAGAGCGCGTGCTTCTTGAGCTTTGAAGTTCATCAGAGTAGTGTCCATGCCTGATCCGCGGCGGGGCAGACATGCCGTTCGCTGGTGTATTATTAACAGGGCGCAGAATTGTGCCTGCACTGAGGCTGTCAGGCCAGTATTAAATTGTTAGTTTCCGATCTTCCGGGCCAATATTTCTGGCTATGATTCCGGAGTATGACGACCGGCCGCAGAGATGTGCCGGCCGCTATTGACGGCAAAGCTGCATCAGAACAAAGCTATGAACCATGCAATAAACCGCACCACGCTGTGTATCGACGATATAATCGGCATCTTTAATCAGCTGTTTACCGCCAGTGAAAACACCCGTCTGATCGCCGGCGGTGATGAACCCATCTATCTGCCGGCGGATGACGAATACCCTTTTAACCGGCTCATCTTTGCGCACGGTTTTTATGAATCGGCGCTGCATGAGATCAGTCACTGGTGTATCGCCGGCCAGCAACGCCGGCGTCTGGTGGATTTTGGCTACTGGTATGAGCCGGATGGCCGCAGTGCCGAACAGCAGCGTGCGTTTGAGCAGGTTGAAATCCGTCCGCAGGCCGTGGAATGGCTGCTGTCGGTGGCCTGCGGCCGCCGCTTCCGGGTCAGTACCGATAATCTCAACGGCGAACGCTCCGAGGTTGAAGCCGGCCTTGCCCGTTTTCGTGAGAATGTGGCTGTTCAGGCAGAAAAGTATCTGAAAGAAGGCCTGCCTGAGCGGGCAGAAGTATTAAAAAATGCGCTGTTGGATTATTATCACAGACATAAAGAATTCAGCGCGTATGAGTTCGCGCCAGAAAACATTTAAACGGAGTCTCGTTTGCTTAAGAAGTTAATTAAGGCCGTTGGCGGTAAAAGTCCCCAGCCAGCGCCAAAGGGTGGTTCTGCCACTGCGAAAAAACCGGGGGCCAGACACAGTGGACCTCAGACAAAAGGTTCGAAAAAATCTAATCAACCCGCGCAAGATACCCATAAAAATCCGCATTTGTCCCATGATAAGTCGGACAAGCGTCATTCCCGCCAAGACAACAAGGCCCGTCCGCAGGCCGCAGAGCCAGCCTGGTCACTCAGCGATTTCACGGTAGCGGAAGAGCCGGGTAAAACCCGTTTTCATGACCTTGGATTGCCGGATTCCGTCATGCGCGGCATTCACAAACTGGGGTTCTCCTATTGCACGCCGATCCAGGCGGAAACCCTGCCGGCAGCGTTACGCGGGCGCGACACCATTGGTCAGGCACAGACAGGTACCGGTAAATCTGCCGCCTTTCTGCTGACTATCCTTAATCGTCTGCTCACTGATGTCACGGAAGAGCGCTATGCTTCGGAACCGCGGGCCCTGGTGGTTGCACCCACCCGCGAGCTGGCCATGCAGATCGGTAAAGATGCCGAGGGGCTGGCCCGTTATACCGGGCTGAACATCGTCACTATTGTGGGTGGCATGGACTATGAGAAGCAGAAAAAACAGCTGCGTAATCACGTGGTGGATGTTCTGGTGGCTACGCCCGGCCGCTTAATCGATTTCATGCGCAGCGAAGATGTATTCCTGGATCAGGTCGATGTGCTGGTCCTGGATGAAGCCGACCGTATGCTGGATATGGGCTTTATTCCGGATGTGCGCCGCATTGTGCGGGCGACGCCACCGAAAGGGGATCGTCAGACACTCCTGTTCTCAGCCACCTTTAACTACGACGTCCGTATTCTCATCGACCAGTGGACAGATGATCCGTTGCAGGTGGTGATTGAACCGGAACAGGTTGCCACGGACCGGGTTGAACAACGCTGTTACCTGATCGCGGATAATGAAAAATACAGCCTGCTGAAGCGGGTACTGGATGAAGAGCAGCCTGAACGCTGTATTATTTTCGCTAACCGCCGCGATCTGACCCGTAACCTGTGTGACAAGCTCAATAAACAGGGACACAAGGCCGTGCTGTTATCCGGTGAAGTCAGCCAGGATAAGCGCATTAAAACCCTTGAGCGTTTCCGCGAAGGTAAAGTGAATGTGATGGTAGCCACCGATGTGGCAGGGCGGGGCATCCACGTGGATGGTGTCAGCCACGTGATTAATTACACTCTGCCGGAAGATCCGGAAGATTATGTCCACCGGATTGGCCGCACCGGTCGAGCCGGCGCTAAGGGCGTATCCATCAGCTTTATTTCAGAAGATGATGCATTCGTACTGCCGGATCTGGAAAAATACCTGGGTATGAAACTGCCGCTGACTCAACCCTGAGTCAGGGTTCAGGCGCAGGCGTTGCAGCGATGACACCTTCCATATACCTGAACAGAACCGCAGTTTTCTTTATGCTCGTGCTGCTGTATCCATTGCCGGGGCGGGCTGAAGCGCCGGCTGTGGTCACGCCGCAGTGGACAGAACAGTATCTGACTGACCGTCAATCGCCTTTGTTGCAGGGCAGTGACGCTGATCATGTCGTGTCGTTTTACTATTTCGGGCGCGCCGGCGATTACACGTTGATCGGACTGGAGCGGGTCCGGGGTGACAATTACCAGCAGTTTTTCAGTTTAATGGTATTCCACAACCGCCATTTGCTGGGCTATTACCGTCATGTTCCCAGCTTTCCTGCGCGCATGGCTGCAAACGGTGATGTGTCGTTTCCGCGCGGTGTGGATGGTCGTCTGCAGGTGTCCGGTCAGCCTTTCAATATCACTGATATCCGCGCTGAACCTTTGTGTCAGACATCAGGCGAACAGCGGGTCTGCGTCAGCTGGACGCCTGCCAGTTCGCAATAATCTTATTGATCAGCCAATCCGGATCATCCAGCGGCAGGTCATGCCCGGTACTGTTATGGCGCTCAAGGGGCACCTGCCAGGCATTGGCGATTTTCCTGGTGCAGGCCGGTGATACCAGCCGGTCTTCCATACTCACATAGCACCAGACCGGTCTGACTGGCGGTTTTCGCGGCCCGCGATAACGGGATGCGGAGGCAATCTGCACCAGCAGGTTGCGCAGGCTTAACGGGTGAGTATCTGAGTATTGTTGCCAGACCGGTGCCAGTTCCGGACTGTCCCGTCGGTTACTGGTCCAGTGCAGAATGGCTTTCTCCATACCACGACGACTGATCAGATGCCCTACCAGACTAAGGAATGCCGGTAGCTTCATGCGTTGCCAGGGCAATGAATAATTACTGAAGCTGGTATTGATCAGATGCAGGGCTTTTACTTCTCCGGGGTAACAGCGGGCCCATTCCGAGGCAATCATTGCGCCCATGGAGATCGCAGCAATGGTTACGGCTTTTCCTTTTGTCGCCGGTAAAACCTGCTGGCGGATATCTTCCATCATGGCGCGGATACCACGCGGCGTGGTTTCCTGCCAGCGTTCACCATTGCCTGCTAACTCCGGTGTCAGCAGCCGGGCTCCCGGGTTGTGTTGCTGTACGGCGTGTTCCAGTTGCCGGGGAAATTCGCCCCAGTGGAAGCGGCTGCGTATCAGGCCGCGGATCAGAACCCAGTGTTCAGGTGTTGTTTCCATACTGTCCTGTTCAGCAATGGCTGCGCCTTACCAGAGGTTGAAGTAACGCTGGATGCCAAACTGAATGCTGGTACCGGCGTCATAGGCGCTGCCCAGATTGGTGCGGTTAAGGGTCAGGCGGTAATCCCAGGGTCCATAGGTCCGGTCAAGACCGACCCGGAACTGCCAGTAATCATCGCGGCTGGTGTCTTCTTCAAAGTTGTAGTCTTCGTCGTCGACTTCCAGCCAGCGGTGTTGAGCGGTGAAGAATTCCAGCGAAAACTCACCCAGTTGCACAGTGTAGCCCAGTTCGAGGCTGCGGAAGCCGAACTGGCTGCCCATATAATTGCCGGTTTCACGCCAGCCCAGCATCAGGGAATTATCCAGCAGAAGCCGCAGACCCCCTTCGCTGTAGGCTGTACCGTCCTGTTCCCGGTCGCCGACAAACAGGTAGCGGGTGGCAAAAACATCAAAGGCAAGGTAGTCACCCACCGGTTGGTAGTAGCCGGCAAACAGCGCATGTTCATAGGTGACATGGTCGTCGTCGCGGTCCATCCCGGAACTGGCAAGCCCGCCGTACAGGCCGCTGTCATCGGTATAGGTGATCCCGCCCTGTAATGCCGGTTTACCGCGGGTTTCACTGATACCGTCGCGGACATACTCTGACGTAATTCCGAGATTGGCACTCAGGTCGGCGTGGGCATTCAGAGTGAAGCAAAGGGCTGCAAAGGAAGACAGGCGCGACAGCGCACGAGGGGTTAACACCATGATAAATACTTGCTTTCCGTTATAACTGTTCGGTTTCGGGGCGTTATCATACGATGTTTCGGCCCGGCTGTGGCACCTTTGGTTGCTCTGGCGTAAAAAAGTTTTATTTTTCTGAACGATACCAGCGTTCCAGGGCGGCCTGTTCGCGCCGGAATTTATCCTGGCTGTTGTCCGGGGCCCAGGTTGACATACTCCTTACCGCGGACATCAGAAATTCAATCAGGGTGAAGTGGCGGCGCAGGATACGCCGGTGACGGTGGGGCAGAATGGGGTTAAACAGACTGTGGTAGCGCAGCAGATGGCGCGGGTTTTTCTTGACCCATAACCAGGACCCCATTTCCAGCGTCATCGGCAGGTAGAGCCCGTCCGGCTGATCCGCCATGTAAGCGTCATAGATGTAGTCCCAGAGGTCGCCATGGGTTGTGTAGCTGTGTGCCTGGGGTTCAAACAGATAGACATCGTGGGCGGGGTAAGTGCGTTCAAACAGCTCGGTCAGGGCATGAGCTTCAGCAATAGCCGGCCAGGGGCTGACGCTTTTGGCGTATGGAAACCAGACACGGTCTTTGTAGCCGAAACCGGAATGGCAGTCGAGACTGATGCAGTGTCGCTGACCTTTTAAAGCCGTCAGCATGGTATCGGTTAATGCCTGGCTTTCGGGCTGCATCGGATCATTGCGGCGGCCACGATACCAGGGCAGGTGGCGGCTGATTCTCTGGCCGCTCACCAGCAGCGGCGGCCGGCCTTCAGCATCCACCGGCGCGTTACGCATTAAATCCACGCCATTGGGGTTAGCCCGGCTGTTGCGCCACATGCCGCCGGGATTCACGATGGGTACGATCAGCAGGCGTATTTCCTTCAGCATGTCGCTGGCGGCCGGGTCCCATTCCAGCCGTTGCAGCAGGGTGCCAAGAAAAGACAGTATGACCTGAGTGCCGATGCGTTCGATGCCGTGAACACCACCAATCAATGCCAGCGTGGGCGCCTGGGGGGCTGTTGATCCCATTTCGAGTACGTAAAATGGCAGCTGGATATCGCCCTGGGGAATATGTAACGGCACCGAAATACGCAGATGCCGCTGCCCCTGTTCCAACAGGTTTTCCAGTTCAATCAGTTCAGGCAGTGCTTTTTTAATTGGGTATGTCCGTTGAATCACGGCATTCAGGTCCTTATTCTGCTCAGCCTATTACACATCAGGTGAGTAACAGTTTGATGAAATTCTCTTTGCCAGCTCCGGAAGATATGCCCACCCGCTACCGGGGCTGGCACTGGATAAAAACCCTCTGGCCCTATCTCATGGAATACCGCTGGCGGGTGGCGCTGGCTTTACTGTGTCTGGTTGCGGCCAAAGTGGCCAGCGTCTCCATGCCGTTTTTGCTCAAATACCAGGTGGACCATCTGAGTATGGCCGACAATTCGGCCATTGACAGTCAAGGGGCTGCAGCGGACTGGTGGTTATGGTTTCCGCTGGGATTATTACTGGCCTATGGCGCCGTACGTTTTATTAATGTGCTGGCCGGGGAGCTGCGTGATCTGTTTTTCGGCCGGGTGACCGAGCGCGCTATGCGACGTATGTCGCTGCGTGTTTTTAATCATCTGCATGCACTCAGTCTGGCGTTTCATCTCAACCGCCAGACAGGTGCTCTGCAGCGTGATATTGAACGCGGTACTCAGGGCATCAGCTTTCTGATGCGTTTTCTGATTTTTAATATCATACCGACCTTTCTCGAATTATTTTTTGTCATCGGCCTGTTGCTGGTTAATTACCCGCCGGTTTTTGCCCTGATTACTGCCGTTGCGGTCGTTGTCTATGTGGTGTATTCGGTGCGTTTAACCGAATGGCGCACCCGCTATGTCCGCCAGGCCAATCAGATGGATTCGACGACCCATGCACGGGCACTGGACAGTCTGCTGAATTACGAGACGGTGAAATATTTTAATGCCGAACAGCGCGAAGCGTCTGCTTATGATGAGGCGTTGGCCGGTTGGGAACAGGCGCGGCGTAAAAACCGTTTTTCACTGTTCGGGCTGAATTCCGGTCAGGCGTTTATTATCAGTCTGGCCATGGCCATGATGCTGATGTTTGCTGCCTATTATGTACTGAGCGGAGAAATGACCATTGGTGATTTTACGCTGGTCAACGCCTTTATGTTTCAGCTTTTTTTGCCACTGAATTTTCTTGGTTTTGTGTATCGCGAAATCAAGGCATCGATGGCCAATATTGAACGCATGTTTGACCTGCTGGATGAAAAACCGGCGGTTGATGACGACGGCAAACAGACTCTGCAGGTGACTCAGGGACGGGTCGAGCTGCGTGATATTCATTTTTCATATCAGCCTGAGCGCGACATTATCCGCGGGCTGGATCTGACGCTGGAAGCGGGAAAAACGCTGGCCGTGGTGGGAAGCAGTGGTGCCGGAAAGTCTACCCTGACCAAGCTTCTGTTTCGCTTTTATGATGCTCAACAGGGCGTGATTCTTATCGATGGGCAGAATATCTGCGATGTGACTCAGTCTTCGCTGCGAGCGGCTTTAGGCATTGTGCCGCAGGATGCTGTGCTGTTTAACGATACGCTGAAAAACAACCTGCTGTATGCGCGCGAAAGTGCGACTGATGAGGAAATTGAAACCGTCATCCGTATGGCGCATCTGCAAACCCTGATTGAGCAGTGTCCTCAGGGGCTGGATACCCTGGTCGGAGAACGTGGTCTGAAACTGTCCGGTGGTGAAAAACAGCGCATTGCCATTGCGCGTATGCTGTTAAAAAAACCGGCCATTATGGTGTTTGATGAAGCGACCTCGTCACTGGATTCACGCACCGAGCGGGGCATTATGCAGGCCATTCGTGAAGTCTCAGCGGGTCATACCACCCTGATCATTGCCCATCGTCTGTCCACGGTCGTTGATGCGGACAGTATTGCGGTACTGGATCAGGGGCAACTGGCTGAGCAGGGGACACACGCCAGCCTGCTGGCCCGGCAGGGGCTCTATGCGCGTCTGTGGGCGGCGCAGCAACACCATAGCAACGCGGAGGAGGACTGATGCAGTTACTGATTATCGACGCCATGAATCTGATCCGCCGTATTTATGCTGCTGCCCAGGAATCGGAGCTGGCGCTGGACGCCACACGCAGTCATTGCCTGAGTGTGATTGGGCGAAATGCCGAACAACTCAACGCGACGCATGTGGCCGTGGTGTTCGAGCAGAAGTGCACTACCTGGCGCCATGAGGTCTGGCCGGACTACAAGCTTGGACGCCCGCCGATGCCGCAGGAACTGGAGCAGGGGCTGGATGATATCCGCCGTTCATTTCAGCAGGCGGGCCTGTGCTGCATTGAACTGGCGGGCTGGGAAGGGGATGACGTGGTGGCCACGCTGGCTGCCAGGGCGGCCTTCGCCGGCCTTGAGGTGACTGTGCTGTCTACCGATAAAGGCTTTTGCCAGCTGGTGAATGCCCGCCTGAAGGTGCGCAATCATTTTGACCGGCATACCTGGGATGAACTGACGGTCGGGCAGAAGTTTGGTCTGTTGCCTGAGCAGCTGGCAGATTTCTGGGCCCTGACCGGTGACAGCACCAATCATTTACCCGGCGTGCCGGGTATTGGCCCGAAAACCGCCGGGCAGCTGCTCGATCAGCATCGTTCACTCGATCTGTTGCTGGCGGCCCATGCGTCGTGCGAAACCCGCGTACATAACGCGCTGGCACAGCACTGGCCCCAGGCACTGCTGACCCGGGCGCTGGCAAAATTGCGGACAGATGTGCCATTAGGGCTGAATCTCCATGATCTGCGCTGGCAGCCTCCCGGCGCATAGCTTAAAATGCGCGGCTTTTTCCGGGAGTATATCCGTGTCAGTCGATATCAAAGTCCGTGGCTACCATCTCGATATTTATCATCACGTTAACAACGGACGTTATCTGGAATTTCTTGAGGAAGGGCGCTGGGAATATTTTGAGCGCTACGAATTTTTCAAACTGTTCGAATCCAAAAATCTGGCCTTTGTGGTGGCCAATATCAATATCAGCTATCGGCGCCCGGCTTATGCCGGAGAAGTGATCCGTGTCATTACGCGTATGAGTAAAATCGGTAATAAAAGCGCCCAGGCTGTGCAGGAAGTCCGCTTACTGGTTAACGGTGAACCCGCTGACCTGATAGCGGATGCGGTGGTGACCTTTTGTCTGATGGACGGCGATAGTCAGAAGTCTGTACCGATCGCCGGTGAACTGCGCAATGTTCTTGAACATATGATTGAGGAAGGACAATGAGTGTTGATGCTGTAATGGCAGAGATCAACCGTTTTCTCGGCTGTGAAACCCCGGATGCCTGGATTGATGCCGCACTGAATAATCAGGAAATACTGCTGATTGATCACGCAAACTGTGAAAAAAAAGCGGCCACCACTGCGATGAATCTGCTTTATAAACACATTGACCGGGATGATCTGTTAAAAAAAATGAGCCAGCTCGCACGTGAAGAGCTGCTGCATTTTGAACAGGTGATTAACCTGATGAAAGAGCGGGGTATTGGTTACCGCCATGTCTCCTCTTCGCGCTATGCGGCAGGGCTGCGTGATGCTGTTCGTAAAGGCGGTATTGATGAACTGGTTGACGTACTGATCGTCGGGGCATTTATTGAAGCGCGCTCCTGTGAACGTTTTGCCAGGCTGGCCCCGTTTCTGGATGAAAAGCTGGCTAAGTTCTATCGCTCGCTGCTGAAGTCGGAAGGGCGCCATTATCAGGATTATCTGGGCCTGGCAGCCCAGTACGCCGGCTATCCTATCGATACGCGGGTAGCCGAATTCCGTGCACTGGAACAGGAACTCATCGAGTCGCCGGATGAGTCCTTCCGTTTTCACAGTGGTGTGCCGGCTGTCGCCTGATGGCCTTCCGGTAATGTGCCAATGACACTGTGTTTGTGCCACCCGCTCAGCAGCGGGCGGTGCTGCTGCCAGCGTTTATCCGTGTTCAGGCATCCTGACTGGCACGGATAATTTTCACACAGACATCACAGATATCATGATACTCCGATTCGCTGATGACTCCGGCTTCCAGGTCGCGGCGCGCCTGTGCCATCTGGCCTTCGGCATCTTTGAGGTCGGTATAGCGCCGGTTAGCTTCCAGGGCGGTGAGGGTTTGTTTGGCTGATGTCATGTTTTCATCCTTCTTCGGTCCGGGCTTTCTGACCGGACACGTCACAAAATTGCATCCGGATGCAATCCAGAACCTGCTCTGCCGGCAGTTTGCTGAATTGCCGTCTGCTTGGGCAATGCCTTATTATTCAAGTTCACTTTGATTGAAATATAGTTCATTGTGAAGCAACTGGCGCGAATTATTCACTTGCGCCAAAGTCTGTTATTTCAACAACAAAAAGAAGCACTCAAAGCGTCATGACAGCATCTGTAGCGACTGATGAATTACTTCCCTGGCTGGACGGCCCTGCCGGTGACCTGAGCGGCTGGTCCCGGGGCGGGCAAGGCGGCAAAACAATACATTTCCTGCATGGTAATGGCTTTTGTGCCAGAACACTGTGGCCGCTTGCCCGGCGCTTGCCCGGCGATGTCGATATCATGCTTACTGACCTGCCGGGTCATGGGGGTTCAGTGCAGACAGCACACCGCATGCCGGATTGGGCAGCCATGGCTGAAAGGGTCGGGGATGCCATCGAAAGCCACCGTGGTGGCCAGCCGGTTATTGGTATCGGTCATTCCATGGGCGGCGTTATCACGCTTTTATTGGCGGCCAGCCGGCCACATTTGTTTGAACGGATTATTCTCCTTGACCCGATCTTGTTTTCACCGGAGGTGGTTCTGTATCAGCGCCTGGCACGCAAATCCGGTCTGTGGCGACGCTCCCGTCTGGTGAAAGCAGTTTCTGCCCGTCGCCGGGTATGGCCGGACGAAAACAGCCTCAAAGAAGACCTGAAAAATAAGACGCTTTACCGTCGCTGGAGCGATGAAGCGCTGGATAATTTTGTACTGGGGGGCACAAAAACAGTGCCGGAAGGCGTCGCCTTGTGCTGTAACCCACAATGGGAAGCGGCTATTTTTGGCTCTTATCCCCGGGGGTTGTGGAAAGCCGTGCACCGTCTTCAGGTTCGCGCCGATATTCTGGTAGCCTCCGACAGTTATCCTTTTATTGCCCGTTCGGCGCGCAAAGCCGCCGCACGCAATCCCTGTATCCGCTGGCAGAGCGTGGAGGGCAGTCATTGCTTTCCGATGGAACAAACCGACAAAACTGCCGATGTTCTGGCACAGATGTTGATTTCAGAAACGGGACACTAAAGGTAATAAATTGGTCTTACGGTAAAGTTTGGCGCCGTTTTTCCGATACAGTAGCAGGGCCGGACCACAGGGTGTAAAAACCTTTGTCAAATAAATTCGGGTAGGCTATTGTGACTTTTCCTTTCCGCCAGCATAAAGAGAGCAACGAGTAGGATCTATGAGTATGGAGATTCAGGCAGCACTGGATGTTGCCGATGAAACTGATTCATTTCTTCAGATTACGGATGTTATTTACAGTAAGGAAGCGGACGATGGGTACGATGCCCTGTCTGATGCAGAAAAAACCGTATTCTGCATAGATGGTCTGTTACGTGAAATGGAGAATGGGGGGTTCGTGCAGTTTATCCACCATGAAGTGGGTGCCCTGGCCGAAGATACTCTGGAAGCCCTTGAGCGCATTAAGGCAAAAAATACCCATGAATTACTTGACCGTTTGATCAACTTCTTCGATGAGCGCAAGGTGCCGGCGGATGAAGATGAGCGTATAGAGCTTTTTGATCAGATCGAAAGTGAATATGCGGACGAGATTGCTGAACTGGACGACAGGTTTTATGACGTGGGTGAAAACCTCGTTGAAATGACGCTGTCGTACGTCGCCCGCAATCTGAAAGAGTTCCGTTAATAAGAACCGGCTGAGGCCGGTTTTTTTATGGCGTAAATTCAGTCCGGATGCAGATTAAACACAGGTAAGGCAAACGGCGTACAGAGTGCGTGAGTTGAACCTGGCCTGCTGTGTAAATGGCTGTGCAGCTGCTGCCATTCTGTTATTATCAAACAAGGCAATACCGGTTTGGTACGCCTGCGGTATTGCCATAACGATAACAACAACACAGGAATTCTCCCATGATCCGCACTCTCACGGCATTGCTTGTGGCAGTTGCCTTCTCGGCCAGCCTGCATGCAACCGAAATAAATGATGTCGATATTGATGACGTTCTCTCCGCCGGCAATCAGGAGCTGGTATTGAACGGCGCCGGAACACGTTCAAAATTCTTTTTTGATGTCTATGTCGCAGCTCTGTATCTGAAAAACAGCCACGATGACGCTCAGGCTATTATTGACGCTGATGAACCCATGGCCATTCGGCTTTATATTACTTCGGATCTGATCACCAGTGAGCGTATGGCTAATTCCACGCGCGACGGGTTTGTACGCTCAACCGACGGCAACATCGCACCGATTGAAGATAAAATCGAAGAACTGATTAAAGCGTTTAAAGATGATATCGAAGAGGGCGATGTGTTTGATCTGGTTTATACCCCGGAAGCCGGGGTAACGGTTTATAAAGATGGTGATGTGGAATCTTCAGTGCAGGGGCTGGCGTTCAAGAAAGCCCTGTTTGGTATCTGGCTGTCCGATAACCCGATTCAGAAATCGCTCAGAAAAGCGCTGGTTAACCGTTGAAAGCCTGGTAATGGCAGTTGATTAAATACCCCGGATATTGCCGTCTTATGGCAATATCCGGATATTCACGGCCCTGAGCAGTCGATGCAGCTGCTGTACTCCGGATAAAGCGTATGACGGAAACGAACGGGATTGACCACAATACAGATACAGGAAAGCGACCGCAGCCAGAAAGCATTGCTGTGTTGGTCGTTGATGATGACAGTGCTGTACTGCAGGTTACCCGGCTGGTGTTGTCACGTTACCACTATCGCGGTACCCCGCTGGAAATTCTGGAGGCGGACAGTGCTGCTGAGGCCCGCCGGATATTAGCGAACCGCCCGGATATTGCCGTTATCCTGCTTGATGTTGTGATGGAAAATGATCACGCCGGCCTGTCCCTGGTTGAACATATCCGTCAGCGTCAGAACAACCACCGTATCCGCATTATTATCCGTACCGGACAGCCAGGCTATGCCCCGGAAAAGCAGGTTGTCCAGGAATATGAAATTAACGACTATCTGATGAAATCTGATGCCACTCAATCTCGCATGGTGGTAGCACTGACAACGGCAATACGCAGTTATCTGGATATTCTGCGTGCTGAAAATCTTGCCAGTCAGGTTCAGACATCAGAGGCGGCGCGCGAAAATGCTGATTTTGCTTCGCGGCAGAAAACCCAGTTTCTGGCCCATATGAGCCACGAAATCCGCACCCCCTTAAATGGTGTCATCGGATTAATATCGCTGTTGGATGAAACCCCTTTGTCTGCTGAGCAGAAAGAATTGGTACAGGACCTTAAATTATCAGCCGATGTGTTATTGGGGCTGGTCAATGATGTACTGGATATTTCAAAAATTGAAGCGGGTAAACTGGAGTTAGCCCACACGCGTTTTTCGTTACGCGGCCTGCTGGATAAAGTGGCTGTTTTGTTTGCTGCCGATATGCAGCGTAAAAATATACGTTTTGCCCCGGACTATGCCTCATTAACAGACGACACCTTTGTGGCTGACGCCCAGCGGATACAGCAGATATTAATTAATTATCTCAGTAATGCCTGTAAATTTACCCCGGAAAAAGGGCAGATAACTCTGCGTGCGCGACTGGAAACGGATTCGTCAGGTATTCCCTGGTTCCATGTTGACGTTGACGATAATGGCCCCGGGATCAAAGCCGAACGTCTGCCTTATATTTTTGATCCGTACGAGCAGGAGGCAACCGACACAGCTCTGCGCTATGGCGGCACGGGGCTGGGGCTGAGTTTATGCAGAACCCTGGCAGAGTTAATGGGAGGTGAGGCCAGAGTCCGCAGTGAAAGCGGGCAGGGCAGTTGCTTTTCCGTGTCTGTGCCGCTGACTCCGGCCACTGAATTGCCGGAGGTTGATGCTGGCTCTGAAAAATCCCCGATAGTGGCAGATTCAACTGCTCTGGCAGGCTGGAAAATTCTGATCGCGGAAGACGATCCCACAAGCCAGAAAGTGATCGTGCGGGTAATGGAGAAACTGGGGGCGGAAGTGGAGTGCTTTGAGCATGGTCAGGCATTGCTGGAAGCGGGCGATTACCTTCACTGTGATGCGATTCTGCTGGATTGCCATATGCCGGTCATGGATGGCCCTCAGTGTGCCCGTCAGCTGCGTAAAGCCGGTTTTAACGGGCCTATGCTGGCGCTCACGGCCGCGGTGAGTGGCCACGAGCGTCAGGCCTGTCTTGATGCCGGTATGGATGATGTACACGCCAAGCCGCTGAATCGTCAGCGGCTGCTTGAGTGGCTGTATTCCTGCCAGCGCTAATCTTTTTTCTTGTCGTCGGCCATTTCCGAGATGCGTTTCAGGCGGTCGATAATATCGCCATTCACGGTTCCGATCGGGAAGTTTCCTTCAGCATCCTGCTCGCCGGCAGGACGCTGTAACAGAAGTTCAATTGCCTGATCGACATGGCTGACACAGTGAATACTGAACCGGCCCTGTTCCACTGCCTGAATAACTTCTGGTTTAAGTATCAGGTTGCGGCGGTTGGATTCGGGAATAATAACGCCCTGACGGCCGGTTAATCCGCGTGCTGCACACAGGCGGAAAAAGCCTTCTATTTTTTCATTGACGCCACCAATAGCCTGAACTTCACCATACTGATTGACTGACCCTGTAATGGCGTAGCTCTGATCCACCGGTGTCTGAATCAGCGCCGATATCAGCGCGCATAATTCACCCAGCGAAGCACTGTCGCCGTCAATGTAGCCGTACGACTGCTCCATTGCGATATGAGCCGATATGGCCAGTGGAAACTGCTGCGCGTAACGGTTGCCGAGGAATCCCGTAATAATCATCACGCCTTTGGAATGAATGGCCTGGCCAAGAGATACTTCCCGTTCAATATCCACGACGCCTTTGCTGCCGGGATAAACGGTTACCGTGATCCGTGCCGGCGAACCAAAACTGGTATCGCCCAATGACATTACCGTGAGTCCATTCACTTTACCGATGGCGCTGTTTTCAGTTTCCAGCAGCACGGTGCCGTCCAGCATCTGCTCGAATAATTTATCGTAAACCCGGCTGGTGCGCTCTTCTTTGGCTCTCAGGGCGCGGTCGATATGGGATGCAGATATTAAGCTGTCGTCCGCCAGGCGGCGGATAAAGTCTGCTTCAGCCAGCAGGTCAAACTGTTCACCGATGCGGGCACTGAGTACGTCCTGTTGTTCGGCCAGGCGGGCGCTGAAACGCACCATGCGTTCAACGGCCGAATAGTCCAGATCGGCATAGCCCTGTTCGTCGATGCGGCTTTTCAGTAGCCGGGCATAGGAATACAGATGCTCATCGGATAATGACAGATCGCTGTCGAAGTCGACCAGAGAGCGGAACAGGCCTTTAAAGTCTTCATCGTATTCCTGCAGCAGGTAGTAGACCTGACGGGAACCGATCAGTACCAGTTTGAAATTGAGGGGAATCACCGCCGGCATCAGACTGGTGGTATTAATCAGACCCAGTTCAGAATAGGGCGACTCCATTTTCAGTTCGCGTGACTGCAGAGCGCGCTTCAGGGCGTCCCACACCATGGGTTCTCCAAGCACTTTTTCGGCATCAAGAATCAGATACCCACCGTTGGCTTTGTGCAAAGCGCCGGGACTGATTTTACGATAACTGGTAACCAGCGCGCCCTGTTCACTGCTGTATTCGATACGGCCAAACAGATTGGCAAAACTCGGGTGAGGTTCATAAACCACCGGCGCGCCACTGTCGGCGTTGTGAAAGGTAGCCACCGCGGGCAGCAGGGAATCTTCCAGCCTTGAACGCTTGATATACTCTTCGCGTAATTCGAGCATGCGTTCTTCCACCAGTTCTTCCAGAACCATGCGCGGCAGATGCTCTTCCATTTTGGCAAGCCATTCCACCAGCGCCTGATGATGGCCAAAGGCTTCCCGTATGGGCTCAATCAGCGGGGTGACGGCTTCCTGTATGGTCTCCTGATTAAGGCGGCGCAGTTCATTGCTGCTTTCCCGTTTCCATTGCGGTAATTCGGACAAATGCTCACTCAGCATTTGCTCAAGTTCGCCGATAGTGTCGTGAAATTCTTCCCGTTCCTGCTCAGAAAGCTGGGCGAATTCACTTTCATCCAGGGCTTTGCCCTCGCGCATCGGGGTAAAACTGATGGCGGAAGAGTCGCGGTATACTGCTACGCCGCGCTTATGAGCTTCACGCTCAACCGTCTCAATGGCTTTGTCATAGCGGCGGTTAAATACATAATCGATGGCAGATTTCTTCTGCTGATAAGCCGGGTGTTCAAATACCGCCGGGAAGGTGGCTAACAATTGATCAATCAGATCACTGATACGGTCACGGAACTGACCGGCTTCATCCGGAGCCAGTTCAACAGCATTGGGTTCGCGCGGATTGTCAAAGTTATTCACGTAACACCAGATGTTCGGTGTTTCCTGGCGTTTGGCTTCGCTTTTTAAATAATCGCGCACATAGGATGAACGGCCGGTACCGGTATCACCCATGACGAAAATGTTATAACCCGGGCGTTGCATGGCAACGCCAAACTGAATGGCGTTGACGGCACGATCCTGACCAAGAACGCCGTGAAAGGACTCCAGGTCTGAGGTATCAGAAAAGTTCAGAATGTCGGCGTTGACGGACTGGGTCAGGGCTGAGGCGGGTACTGCTGTAGAATTTTTAACCATAATGGCGTATCAGTCTGCTTTGTCGCGAAGAATCGTAATTCGTTATCCGCTAACAGTATGGCGTGAGGCCGGTGAAGGCAAGTCGTTGCAATCCTGGCGTTGCTTGGGATAATTGCGCCGCTAACGGGAATTTGAGGGTTTCATGTCCATTCAGCCAGAAGACAGAACGACAATTGATATGTTTTCCGCGACGAAACGTGGACGACCGCGCAGTAACCCGTATGATCGTAATCAACAACTCAGGATCAATAAGCGTGTGCAGCGCCAGCGGGATAAAGCCAGAGGCCTGGCCCGTCTGGAAGTGAAGCTGGACGCGGGTGTTATTGATCGCATGGATGATGTCTGTGAAGAGCTCGGGCTGACCCGGGCGGAAGTCATGGAACTCGCACTGAAGCAGTGGCTTCACCTGTAGAATGTGAACCGGTCAGGTAAAACCGATAAAAATACCTGACTAATTCATTCTGCTGATAGGCACTTCAGTAATGCTCAGATAGACTTCAGCAAGAACCGAAAAAAATTCTACAGGATGTAACCGTGATAAGAATGGATTCTGCCCGTCAGTGGTGGACTGGTTTTACAGTGTTTGTTGCCTTGCTTTTATTGCCTGGCTGCATGAACACGCAATATACCGCCGCAGAGACTGAGCCCACGCCAGCTGGTTTTGTTGAGCAGACGAAGCAGGGGCTGATTTTACAGCCAGCCCCTCTGTATGGTTCCCATCAATTATCCATCGGCGCTGTTCAGCCAGCAGGCAAGTCTCCGTTCCTGTTGTTATGCGACGAAGGCGGCCGGGCTATCGATACGCAAAGGCCTCTGATTCTTTACCTTGATGGTGATTACCGTTCTTTGCCCTGGTCTGCCGGCGCTGTTAGCGGCATGCCCGGCTGTCAGCCGTTTGAAACTGACATCCGTACGCTGAACACACTGGCGTCGGTTGAGCGGGCCATGTTACGGGTTTATTTTACCAATGAAACCGTTGAACACCGTATTTCCGGCACCTCCGCCGATTACTTCTCGCGGCCAAAAATGTTCGGTCCACAGCGCAGTATCGGGCGCTTTGTGGAGGCCGTGCAGGAAAATTACATGAGCAGCGGCATTGCCAATGGCGGATTGCCCACCGCAAATACTGACTAAGCGCTTGATATTACGCGGACTTTTCGCTAATGTTCCGCCTCCTGACATCGCTCAGGACGTTATGGTGGCCTCTGTTGGTCCCCTCGCAACGATAAGCTGCGAACCCCGCCAGGCCCGGAAGGGAGCAACGGTAGCAGTGGACTTGTGTGCCGGGGTGTGGCTGGCGGAGGTCATCTCCAAATTGCACTGACTTTCCCTTTCTTAAACGGTATCATGCGCAACATTGCGTAATATTTGGTGCTGGAAAATCAATGAGTTATCAGGTACTTGCCCGGAAATGGCGACCACGTTTCTTCGATGAAATGGTGGGGCAGGAGCACGTGCTCCGGGCGCTGATCAATGCGCTCAACGAGGAGCGTCTGCATCATGCCTATCTGTTTACCGGCACCCGGGGAGTGGGAAAGACCACGATTGCCCGGATTCTCGCCAAATGTCTTAACTGCGAACAGGGCGTCAGTGCGCGGCCGTGTGGTGAGTGCAGCGCCTGTCGCGAGATTTCAGAAGGTCGCTTTGTAGACCTTATTGAAGTGGATGCCGCTTCCCGAACCAAAGTGGAAGATACCCGCGAACTGCTCGACAATGTGCAGTACGCGCCGACCCGCGGACGATTTAAAGTGTATCTCATCGATGAGGTGCACATGCTCTCTACGCACAGCTTTAACGCGCTGCTGAAAACACTGGAAGAACCCCCGGATCATGTGAAGTTCCTGCTGGCCACCACAGACCCGCAGAAATTACCTGTGACTGTGTTGTCACGCTGCCTGCAGTTCAGCCTTAAAAATATGACGCCGGAGCGTATTGTCGGTTACCTGCAGAAAGTGCTGGAAGCTGAAAATATTGGCTACGAAGAACCTGCTTTATGGCAGCTGGGCCGTGCTGCCCAGGGCAGTATGCGGGATGCGCTGAGTCTTACAGATCAGGCCATTGCCTATGGTGAGGGCAACGTGGCCGGCGCTCAGGTTAATGCCATGCTGGGAACCATGGACCGTGGCCGGTTATTCAAATTGGCTGAGGTAATGGCAAAGGCCGAACCCGCTCAGGTTATGGCTGAAGTCGCCGCCATGGCAGAACACGGCCCTGACTATGATGAGGTATTACAGGGTTTGCTGGCCATCTGGCATAAAGCGGCGCTCGCTCAGGTTGTTCCTGATGCCATTGAAAATGCCGAAGGCGACCGGGAAGCGATTCTGCAACTGGGTATGGCAATGCAGCCGGAAGATCTGCAGTTGTATTACCAGATAGGCCTCAGTGGCCGTTCCGATCTCGCCCTGGCGCCGGACCCCAGACAGGGGTTTGAGATGATTCTGTTGCGGATGCTGGCGTTCCGTCCGGCGCCGGATGCTCCGCTCGAGCTTGATCTGGACAGCGCGCTGCAAAAAAAAAAGCGTCTGACTGACACCAATAATGCTTATGAGCCGGCAGACTATGATGCTGAACCAGCGTCCTTACCTGCGGCGTCCGGGCCGGATGAGGGCAGAGTTCCAGACACTGAGGTAACCCCGCATCCTTCCGTCGATTCCCCGATTGAGCAACCGTCTGCGGCTGAGCAGGATTCCGCGACCTGCGCTGAATTGGCGGATGCTGATGAAGCCGCTGCTTCAGCCGGTCCGGAAGCAACCGACGTTCCGGCCTCAAAGCCGGTTACTGAATCGCTCGTTGATAACGACACAGCAGAGCAAAGTCCGGTCACGCCGGGGTCGTCATCGGAAGAACACGAGATAGCGCAGTACGGCAGGGCTGCAGTCCAGGCCCCCGACGTGACAGCAGAGGACGCCGCAGACCCGGTAGCGTCCGCAAGTATCGCTGCCCCGGCACCTGCCAGGAGCAACGGCATGAACGCCGCGTCCCTGATGGATGCTTCGATGGATGAGCCAGCGATGGAGGCATCGGTCGCAGACATTGCCGCTGATTCTGTGGTCAATCCGGCCGCTTCAGTCATCTCAGAAACAGTCAGTGCTGCCGATAACAGGCCTGAACAGCCGCAGAATCCCGCAGCCGGCGAAAATGCCGGTGCAGCGGCCAGCGCTCAGCCTCAGGATCCTCTGCAACCCCATACCTGGTGGCAATGGGTATCCCATCTCAAGCTGGCCGGCCTGACCATGGCCATTGCGCGTAACAGTGCGCTGGTGCATGTTGAAGGTGATCATTACGAGTTTGATGTTGATCCGGTACAGGGCGCCCTGTTCAATGATGGCCAGGCGCAGAAAATACAGCAGGCCCTGCGTGAACTCTTCCCGCAGGCGACAGTCAGCATGACATTGCAGCCGCCACGGGGGGAGACTCCGGATCAGCGCCGTCAGCGGCAGCAGGAAGAAGCGCGCTATGGCGCGAAACAGGCGATTGAAGGTGATCCGCTGGTGCAGCGGGTGCTGAATGAATTCGGAGGCGTGGTGGTCGATGAGACCATTCGCCCGGTAAGTTAAACAGCGTTCATAGATGTGAACAGGAGCAGACAATGATGAAAGGCGGTATGGGTAACCTGATGAAACAGGCGCAGAAGATGCAGGAGCAGCTTCAGAAAGCGCAGGAGCAACTGGCTGAAGCAGAAGTGACCGGTGAATCCGGGGCCGGGTTAGTAAAAATTACCATGAATGGCCGTCATGACGTGAAGCGCGTTGATCTCGACGACTCCATTATGGAAGAAGACAAAGAAATGCTTGAAGATCTGCTTGCTGCGGCAGTCAATGACGCGGTGCGTAAGATTGAAGAGCGCAATAAAGACGAAATGGGCAAAATGACGTCCGGTATGGGACTGCCGCCGGGCATGAAGCTGCCATTCTGATTACATGGCAGTTCCCGCGCCTTACCAACAATTACTGCAGGCCTTCGATACGCTGCCCGGAATCGGTCCCCGGGCGGCGGAACGTCTGGTGCAGTTTGTACTGGCGGGGGAAGAGGGCGAACGCCTGGCTCAGGCAATCAGCACGGCAAAGCGCGAGCTGACCCTGTGTCAGCACTGTTTCCGCTACGCCTTGACTGACCCCTGTCAGCAGTGTGAAGGCGCACCGCCGGCTGACCACTTGCTTGTGGTTGAAGATACCCGCACGCAGCGGCTGGCAGAAGAGCAGGGGCATCAGCAGTTATTTGTGCTGCATGGGCTTCTGTCACCGGTTGCCGGAATCGGACCAGGGCAGCTGAACCTGCCCCGGTTACGTCAGCGGGTTGTCGCGGAAGGCATACAGCGCCTTTCTCTGGTGCTTCCCCCTGGCGTGGAAGCCGATGTAACCACGCAGTTTATTCAGGACCTGTTGGCCGATTTACCGGTGCTGGTTGAACGTTCAGAGCTACACACGCAACGACAGCCGGAGCAACAGGCAAAACAACAGGAGCCTGATCATGGGGCGGCTTAAAATACCTGAGCCACAATGGGTGCGTGAAAACAGCGAACTGGTTGAGGTGTGCCGGCGCTGGCAGGAACAGGCCTATATCGCGGTGGATACTGAATTCGTCAGAACCACCACCTTTTATCCTGAAGCCGGATTGATTCAGGTGGCGGACAGTGAAGGTCCGGTGCTGATTGATCCGCTGACGGTTTCCGACTGGACGCCTCTGAAAGAAGTGTTCGAAAACCCACTCGTTGTGAAAGTGTTTCACGCCTGTGCTGAAGATCTGGAAGTCTGTCGTCAGCTGACCGGGACAGTACCAACACCGGTGGCAGACAGTCAGATCGGCGGAGCGCTGGCCGGGCTGGGCGGTATTATGGGGTTTCAGCGGTTGGTGAAAGAAATCCTGAATATCAACCTGCCGAAAGAAGAAACCCGCTCCGACTGGCTGAAACGACCACTCAGGGAAGAACAGATTGAATACGCCGTGGCGGATGTTCATTACCTTTACCGTCTGTATCCCAGGCTGATGTCGTTATTGAAAAAGCTCAACCGACAGAGTTGGCTGGCGGAAGAATGTGAACGTCTGTTGCGGCGTTCGGAAAAAAACGATAACGCTGCCAATTACTACCGCAGGGTGAAACTGGCCTGGAAACTGCGCCCGCAGGAACTCCTGATACTGCAGCAGCTGGTGCTGTGGCGGGAGCAGGAAGCACGCAGCCGCAATGTGCCACGCAATAAAGTCATTGATGATAATACCCTGTGGAATATTGCCCGCTTCAAGGCGCGTAACCGCGATCAGCTGATTAAAGCCGGAATGAAGCCACCGGCCGTACGGGAAGATGGCAAAACCCTGCTGAAAATTGTTGCTGAAGGTTTGGCGATTGATAAAGACAAGCTGCCACGGCAGCTGGACCGGCCGTTGTCTCCCCAGGCCGGGCAGTGGCTTAAGCTGATGAAAGAAGCGGTTAATTCAAAAGCAGAAATGCTGGAAATACCACCGGAAATACTGGCGCGTAAAAAAGCCCTGGAAGCCTTGCTTCGTTCCGGATATCCCAACGGACCTTTCAGGTTGCCGGAAAGCCTGCGCGGATGGCGTAAGGCCGAAATAGGTGACTACCTGGTTCAACTGTTACAGGATCAGACGAGAGTAATCTCGCTGCGAAAAACGACCCATGACGAAACTCCTCTGTGATGTTTACAAGAGCCGTAAAAAAGATGAAGCCTACCTTTATGTCAGCCGCAAAGATGGTCTGGATAAAGTACCGGAAGAGTTGTTTGAACTTTTCGGTAAGCCGGAGCTGGCCATGACGCTGATTCTGACGGCGGATAAAAAGCTTGCCCGGACGGACGGCGAAAAAGTGCTGCAATCGATAGATGAAAACGGCTTTTACCTGCAAATGCCGCCAGCCAGAGAAACTTACATGCTCGACCTGTTCTGTAAGCTGGATAAAGAATGAGTGCTGCACCTTTCTGGCAGGTAAAAACGCTGCAGCAGATGACGGCCGCTGAGTGGGAATCCTTATGCGATGGCTGCGCCAAATGTTGCCTGCATAAACTGCAGGACGAAGACACCGACGAAGTGTTCTACACCGCGGTGCACTGTCGCTATATGGAGCGCAGTACCTGTCGCTGTACTGTGTATGAAGAACGCAACAGCAAAGTACCCGAATGTGTCTGGCTGACGCCCGATCAGGCCAGTGAGTTTTTCTGGCTGCCGCCAACCTGCAGCTACCGTCTGCTGGCAGAAGGCAAAGATCTGCCACAATGGCATCCGCTGATCACCGGCGATCCGGATTCAGTGCATAAGGCCGGCATGTCCATCAGGAATACCGGCATTCCCGACAATCAGATAAACGAAGACGACTGGCAGGATTACATTATATGGAAAGCCTGATTGCTTTTTCTCCTTTCTGGCTGGCTTACGCCGTATTTGCAGCGGCCGGATACTGGTGCTGGGAACGGCTGTTTTTCTGGCTCGACCGCAATAACGACGTACGCCGCTTTCTGCATATGCTGGGTGCCGTTATTCTCTTTACTCCGGCCCCCATCAGTGAAGGTTCATCCTTTTTCGCGCCGGCATTCCTGGTGTTGCCATTTACTGCGCTGGCCTCCGGAATGGACGAGGCAATGTACGCCGTGAGCTGGTTTCTGGGGGGGCTTTGTGTCGGCCTGTTTATCCTTGCAGTGCGGCAGTTCTTCCGCTGGATGAAAAACCGTTCAGGCGCTGCTTCAGACAGCTGAAACGGTTTAAAAAACATTCGTTAAATATAAGAAAGGGCCACGCGGCCCTTTTTTATTTGCCACAGCCGGCAACTTTTTTTATTCCATTTCTGGCTAACCGAAAAAACTTTGCTAGTTTTAATGCAGGAGTGTTCAGTATTTCGTCTTTGCTGACCGGAATTGCAGAGCACAAAACTGAACTTTGGGGGTTATCCGTCGCTGGAGTAATCGGATTAGAGGCAGAATTCTGTACTCTGATGGATGAGAGGTTGGAACATGGCTAATCATATTTTCATTCTGGCAACTGTAATGCTGCTCGCCGGCATTTTTGGGGGGCTGGTTAATTACTATCTTTACGGTGATAAGGATCCGGATGCAGCAAGTCTGCCGCGGTTTCTTGTCGTGGGTGTCGGTGCATCCTTTCTGGTACCTGTGGTGCTGGATATGGTTAACAGCGAACTGGTGCTGGAAAGCCAGGGGGACCCGAGCCGACTGTTGATTTTCACTGGTTTCTGTCTGATTTCTGCGCTGCTCAGCCGCTTCTTTATTGATAATCTGTCTGACCGGATTCTCAGTGAAGCAAAAACAGCCAAGCAACGCTCAGAAGAGACTCAGCAGAATCTGCGCATTATTCAGAGCGAACTGCTGCCGCTGATTGACACTGAAACTGAACAGGACCTCTCGGGTGAGAATCCTGAAACTCAGGAAGCCAGTGACGATCTGGATGTTACCTCGACGCAGGTATTGAAAATCCTGTCCGGTGGCCGCTTTATTTTCCGCTCACTTGCAGGCGTGTGCCGCGAAGCGAATCAGGAAGAAAGCACCGTACTGAAAACATTGCACGTTTTGGTAAACCGCAGTCTGGCTGGTAAGGTCAGCGGCAAAAATGGTGTACGTTGGCACATTACTGAGAAAGGTCGTCGCGTACTCGAAACCAACCTTTAAATAACAGACCCCCGGGAGCATCTATGCAGATTCAACGCTGGCTGTCGGGGGTGATTTTTTTATCACTCCTGCCATTCTTTTTTTCTTCCTCCGCTCAGGCTGCTGACGAACAGAGTCCTTCAGACGTTCGCATTATTGTCGATATTTCCGGCAGTATGAAAGAGACTGACCCTGAAAACCTGCGTATTCCGGCGGTTAATCTGTTGGTTGAGCTGTTACCGGATGATGCCCAGTCCGGGGTCTGGACGTTCGGTCGTTATGTCAACATGCTGGTACCGCTGGACCCGGTGGATGATGCCTGGCGGGAAAACGCCAAACAGCAGGCGCAGTCGATTAATTCCGTGGGCCTGTATACCAACCTGACCGGTGCCCTTGAAAAAGCCGCCTGGCAAATCGAAGCAGACAGTCCTTACCGGCAAAGCGTGATATTGCTCACCGATGGCAAAATCGATATGCCGCCGGCACAGAGCGATAATATTAATGAGCAGGAACGTTCACGCCTGTTCAGCGATATTCTGCCGGCTTATGCAGAGGCCGGAGCAAAAATTCATACACTGGCGTTATCGGATGCGGCTGATACCGCTCTGTTGCAGCAGATTGCACTGGAAACCGGTGGTATGTATCTGCAGGCCAGTGATGCTGATCAGCTGTTGAAAGCCTTTCTGAAAGCGTTCGATCGCGCGGTCCCGGCAGAACAGGTGCCGATGGACGACAATCTTTTTGCAATCGACGACAGCGTGACTGAATTTACCGCACTGATTTTCCGTCAATCCGGCGGTAAAGAAACCCGCCTGATTACGCCTTCCGGAGACATTATTACTTCGGCATCGGCCGTTAATAATGACAAAGTCCGCTGGCATCAGGATGTCAATTTTGACCTGATTACCATTTCTGAGCCGGAAGCAGGGGACTGGAAAGCTGATGCGGATCTTGATCCCGATAACCGGGTTCAGATTCTGTCGGATCTTTCGCTCAGCGTGGAAGGCCTGCCCAACAGCATATTCTCCGGCAACCCGATTGAGCTGGAAATGGCCCTGAAAAATGCCGGTGAGGTCGTCGCAGAAGACGCCATTCTGGGCCTGACGGATGTCACTCTGAAAGTCACCGCACCTGATGGGCGGTCGGGCAGTAAACTGCTGTCAGATCCGGAGAATCTGCCGGCTGATGGTATTTACCGGGAATCCATGACGCGGTTATCCCAGGTGGGTGAATACCGCTTCGAAGTCACTGCCATCGGGCGCACTTTTCAGCGCCGTCAGACTTTAACGGCGACATTAATGGAACCTATGAGTGTTCACATTGATGATTTTTATGAAGAGCAGGAAACCCATATACGGGTCGTGGCCGAAAGCGACAACATTGATACCGGGCTCAGCCGGGTATTGGCGAAAGTCAGCAGTCCGGATGGCAGTTCACTGATTCATACCCTGAACTTTAACCCGCAGGACAACGCATGGGAGATGTCACTGACGCCGGATAAAGGTCCCGGCCAGTACGACGTCATTCTGAACATACGCGGGGTTTCCGTCGGTGGCGCCACCTTCCGCAGCAAACCTGCAGATATTGTGCGTGAATTCCCGCTGACTGATCCGGATGCACCAGTCGCTGCAGCGCCGGAACCAGTACCCGAAGAGGCTGCCGCCGTTGTACCTGACAGCCCGCCACAGCCCGCGGAAGTAGCGGAAGAGCCGGCAGCAGAACCTGAGGCCACCACGCCTGAAGCGCCCGAAGCTGAACAGACTGCAGCTGAACCGGAACCGGTACCGGAAGAAGAGGCTATTGAGCCGGACCTCGCCCAGCGCTTTGCCGAACAGGCTGCAATGGAGCCAGAGCCTGTACCGGAAGACGAAGGCATTGCCTGGTGGGTCTGGCTGTTGCTGGCGTTAGGTAATCTGCTGATCTTTGGCGGTGCAGGAGCCTGGTGGTTTATGCGGCGCAAAAAGTCCTCAGAGGTTACTGAGCCTGCGGCCGCGATGGATACGGAACTGGAGGCTGACACCCTGACCGACGATGATTTCTCAGGCAGTTTTGACGACTTTGCCGGTGGCGATGAGGAAGAAATTCCACTGCCGGAAGAGGATGGCGGTGACGGACCTGGTGCGGCCGGTGGCCGTATGGGCGGCGATGCCGATATTGATGTGTCACTGGACGACGATTTCGCCCTGGACCCCGATTCTGCCAGCCCTGCAGCGGATGAAGACTGGGGGGAATTCGATACCGATGATGATAATAAACCTGGCTGAGCAACGCCTCAGCCGGTATTTCTGATCCCTTGAAAGGCGGCCACTGGCGGCCGTCCACCCACCTGTCGGATCGCCGCCGGCTGTTGCTGATCCCTGTCGGCGCAGTTTATTCAGCCTGTCGTCCCCTTGCTGTGAATATTCCCCCTCCTTATACTGCTGGCCTGATTTGTCGAACAGATTCACATTGAGGTTAGTATGAAGTTTGAGGGTACTCAGGAATACGTAGCCACGCCCGAACTGCGTATGGCGGTTAATGCGGCCATTGCACTGCAGCGGCCTTTGCTGCTGAAAGGTGAACCGGGTACCGGTAAAACCATGCTGGCCGAGCAGCTGGCGGCTTCGCTCGATACTCAGCTGATACAGTGGCACATCAAAAGTACCACCAAGGCTCATCAGGGCTTGTATGAATACGATGCAGTATCACGCCTGCGGGATTCCCAGCTGGGCGTTGATAAAGTGCACGATATATCCAACTACATCGTCAAAGGTAAACTCTGGGAAGCATTTACCGCCGATAAGCCGGTGGTGCTGCTGATTGACGAAATCGACAAAGCCGATATCGAATTCCCCAATGACCTGTTGCTGGAAATCGACCGCATGGAGTTTTTTGTCTATGAAACTCAGGAGCGGATCGTTGCCAGACATCGTCCCATCATTCTGATTACCAGTAACAACGAAAAAGAATTGCCGGATGCATTCCTGCGTCGTTGTTTCTTCCATTACATCGACTTCCCGGACCGTGACACCATGATGGATATCGTCGATGTTCATTACCCGGATATTAAAAAAGATCTGGTACGCGAAGCGCTGGACGTTTTCTTTGATGTCCGTAAAGTCCCGGGCCTTAAGAAAAAACCATCCACCTCTGAGCTGATTGACTGGCTTAAACTGTTAATGGCGGATGAGATCGGACCTGAGGCCCTGCGGAATACCGATACCAGTAAAGCCATTCCACCGCTTTACGGTGCTTTACTGAAAAATGAGCAGGACGTTCAGCTGCTGGAAAAACTCGCCTTTATGAGCCGTCGCAAAGGTTAATCCTATGCTGATTGATTTTTTCCAGACGGTCCGTAAGGCGAGGGTTCCCTGTTCCATTCGCGAATATCTGGATCTGGTGGCAGCGGTAAAAGCGCATCTGGCGTTTGCCGATCTTGATGATTTCTACGCCCTTGCCCGGCTTTGTCTGGTCAAGGATGAGAAACATTACGATAAGTTTGATAAAGCCTTTGGTGCCTATTTCCGGGGATTGGATGAAGTGCCGGACTTTCTTACGGAAACCAATATTCCGGATGATTGGATGCGTAAAGAATTTGAACGCATGTTGTCCGAAGAAGATATGGCAAAAATCGAGTCCATGGGCGGGCTCGATAAAGTGCTGGATGAATTCAAAAAGCGCCTGGAAGAACAGAAAAAACGCCATCAGGGCGGTAATAAAATGATTGGTACCGGTGGCACATCGGCCTTTGGTGCCAATGGTTATAATCCTGAAGGCATCCGCATCGAACAGGGACGATCGCGCCATAAAAAAGCCGTTAAAGTCTGGGATCAGCGTAATTACAAAGATCTTGATGACAGTATTGAGCTGGGTATCCGTAATGTAAAAGTTGCATTGCGACGGCTGCGTAAATTCGCGCGACAGGGGGCGACAGAAGAACTGGACATGGATGACACCATCAGTTCAACTGCCCGTAATGCCGGTTTTCTGGATATTAAAATGGTACCTGAGCGCCATAACGCCGTTAAGGTACTGCTGTTTTTTGATATTGGCGGCTCTATGGATCCGCACGTGCGGGTGTGTGAAGAATTATTTTCTGCCGCCCGCACTGAGTTCAAACATATGGAAACCTTTTATTTTCACAACTGCCTTTACGAGTCGGTGTGGAAAAATAATATCCGCCGTATGAATGAGCGCACAGAAACCTGGGACATCCTGCGTAAATATGGCCCGGATTACAAAGTGATCTTCGTGGGCGATGCTATGATGGCGCCGTATGAGGTAAGTCATGTCGGTGGCAGTGTTGAACACTGGAACGATGAGCCCGGCGGTGTCTGGATGCAGCGCATGGCAGAACATTATGACAAGCTCGTATGGCTGAATCCTGCACCGGAATCCTATTGGGGGCAGGGCGGATCATTGGGGATGATCCGCAGCATTGTAGAAGACCGCATGTACCCGCTGACGCTGGAAGGGCTGGAAGCGGCCATGCGTGAACTGAGTAAATAAGCGCAGGTGGTACATTTGTACCAATTGATGTTTCGGTGCAAACTGTAGGACAATGCACTGATAAAATGGCAAGGACGCCCGATAACTAAAACATATATAGGGCATGAGACCCATGTTGGTCCTGGGGAATACCTGGCGCCGGTCGTGGCGGGCAGAAGCTGTTCAGTTTCTGCAGCAGCTGACCGTTGCTGTCATTATCAGCTGTTTATCCGTATCAATCTGTGCTGAAACGGATCTTCTGTACCTGCGTAAAGGTCCTGGCGCAGCGTTTCCTGTTGTCTTTGAAATATCCTCCGGCAGTGAACTCCACATAGTGGCAACTCAGTCAGACTGGGTACTGGTCCGTACTGGCAGTTGTCATGGCTGGCTGCCTGTGGCCAGGCTGAGCGCGGGGCCCGGGCGCAGTGCCGCACAGGTCTGGTCAGCGGCGCAGGCATCACATAAGGGAAAACTTCAGCTGGAAGCCGGTACCGTCAGTAATGGTGCCCTGCAGGTCGGCGCATCTTATCCGTTGGCAGCGGATATGCGCGCTGCTGTGCGTTTTGAGCGTAAACATAATGGCGATGATTCTTTTCACCACCTGACGCTGGGGGCAGAAAAACAGCTCAATGCCGCTGATCGCATCCGTTGGTTTGGATTTGCCGGGGTGGGCGTCGGGTCAGCGGATGCAAAATCCTCCTATTGGCAGGATGAGGATGAAAAAATCGAGGCGGCGTTTGCAACCCTGACCACGGACATCGCCTGGCGGGCGAATCATGCGCTGGATATTCGTTTGCGGCTGCAATATCAGCAGGCATTTGATGCTGATAATGCCGGTCATCCGTCGGCAGCTTTAATCTGGAATTACAACCTATGAAACTTCTGTTACCTGCAGTCGCATTATTATTTTTAACGGTCAGTGCACTCGCAGACACTACCGATATTTACCAGCCGGAAATTAAGCGTGCGGGGGTAACAGGCTCTGATGCTTTTCAGCAGCGGCGTGGCGCCTGGGGATTCGGGCTGGGTTACCAGTCGCGCGATTATCTGGAATCCGGGATTACATACAATCTCACCGGGCGTTGGTTCGCCGGTGAATCCTGGTACCTGCTGGGAGAATATCAATACGCGCCTTTAAATAATGATGCCGTCAACGACGGCACGGATGTGGTGCTGGATGAAGATGAGAATTCTCATTTACTGGCCTATGGCGTGGGTTACACCTTTATGCAGGGGCTGGCCAGCTTTCATGGTTTTGAGTCTTACCCCTGGCAACTGGCGGCAGAACTTTACCTGGGGGAGCAGTCCACCGGCGACAGCGATGGACGCTATACCGCGCTGGGGGTTTCCTGGCAGGTTATTGATGATAATTATTGGGTCGGTGCCAGCTGGCGGGTGTATCAAAGCAATGATCAGAGATTATCGGATCTGGGGATGAATTCGGGGGCGCAATGGGCGTTATATATCGGCTCCTATTTCTGACCCTGTTCACGACCCGGGCATTGGCCGGACCGTCGTTGCTGGCACCGGGTCAGATGGTTGACGACTTCAGCTGGCCGTCAGCGGTTCAGGGGCAACCGGGGCAGCGCTTAGCCGAACAGCGTGGCTATCCGGTTATGCTTATCTGGACAGATGACTGCCACCGCTGCGAAGAACGGCTGGCGCGCTATCAGCTTCTGGCTCAGAGTTACCGTCATCAGGGGCTGGTCACCTGGGTGATCTGGACGCCACAGAAAAATAAACAGCCACCTGTTATCAAACTGCCGGTTCTGGAGGCTGATCCGCACTGGAAAACAGGCTGGCAGTTGGAAACCACACCGGCGGTTATGATGATTAATGGCGATGGCCGCCTCGATCATTTACTGACCGGCGGCCTCGCAGACAATTACCGTGCGACGGAAAAATTATTATCGGTCTGGCTGTCACAGCAGCCGGGCAAGGGTGAGAGGTAAAATGAAATATCTGTTAGTTATAGCCTGCCTGTTCAGTTCCCTGGTGATGGCTGCCGAGGACGCCGCCGTCGCCGCTGATATTGCTGACGTAAAACGCTCAGTGCTGGAATTGAACAAAGATTTATATGCCCTGGAAGAGTCTTTGTTAAGCCCGTCCACGATGCGCGCTGAGCTGTATTTTTCACTGACGAATGGCAAATACTTTGAACCGCTATCGGTTGAGGTGACAGCTCAGGGCATGAAACCGGTCCAGCATATCTATACACAACGTCAGATCGATGCCCTGAAAATGGGCGCTGTACAGCCACTGGCAGAAGTAAACCTGGGGCCGGGTAAACATCAGTTAAAAGCCATTGTGCGTGGCCGGGATGCTATGGGGCAGAACCGTGAGCTGATGATTGAGCAGGAAGTCGAAAAACAGGATAAACCCCTGTTGCTGGAAATCGTCGTCGCCGACGATGACAGCCTGCAGAGTGCGCGCGCATCGCTGCGTTTCTGGTAATGCGGAGTTAAGTTGTTGCGAACCCTGATACGAATCATCATTGCATTGGGTCTGTTGCCTCTGGCAGGGGTCAGTGCTGCGCAGAATACTGCAGCTTATCTGACAGCCCAGGAGCGCCTGCAGCGGGGGGCTTTTTATTATCATTACTATAACAGTGAATATCAGGATGCACTGAACGCGCTGGCTGCATTGAATGATATCAATCCGGACGCCGGCAAAGATAAAGAACTGCAGTTAATGCATGCCGCCATTCTGTTATCGCTCGGTTTAAGCCATGATGCGGAGCAGGTTTTCAGTCGCTCAGAAAGTACGGACGCTACCGCTAATGCCTGGTTTTTTCTGGCGCGCGCCTGGTGGCAAAGTGGCGACTGGCAGGCCTGCGAAACAAGCAGTCGTAAAGCCTTATCGGTAAAGCGTCGTTTGGGTACGGCGCGCGACTCCATTATGGGGTTAAAAAGTGATTACGTTGCAGAAGCGAATTTTATGTTGTCGGCAAGTCTTGCTGCGCAGGATAAAGTGCAGGAGGCCGAAGACGTACTGAACGCTATTCCTCAGACATCAATCTGGGCTGGTTATGCCCGCTACAATTTAATTATTGCTCATATCCGTCTGTTCACCCCGGGTCATAAAATACAGGCTCTGGTTGATGAAGCTGCCTATTACCTGCCTGATACCTATGAAGGTAACAGCCTGAAAGACCGGGTTTTTCTGGTGGCAGGTATTAATGCACTGAATGCCGGCAAGAAAAAACAGGCAGCGGATTATCTCAAAAAGATCAGTCTCGATTCGGCATTTACCGCCCCCGGACTACTGCAGTATGGCTGGGCGTTAACCGAACAGTGGAATTATCAGCAGGCGATGCAGCCCTGGCGTGTACTACAGGAAAAATATCAGCCATTTCATCCGGCTGTGATGGAATCCGTGTTAGCGGTACCTCATGCCCTGGAGCTGCTCAATGCTAACACCCAGGCTTTAAAAACCTACGAAATGGTTGAGCAGAAACTGCAGACCATGCTCAGCCGTGTGCAAGAACAGCACCGCAAAGAAAATATACAGCAATGGTTAACCACCTGGCTGGCGCAGCAGGATGCTCAGTGGGGCTGGCAGCGCACGGCGATCACCGATATGCCGGACGACGGGTTGTCGGCAACCCTGCAGGGATTACTGGATTCTCAGGCGTTTGTGAATTCCGTGAGCCGTTTGCATGAACTGAACGCAATACGCAATGCGTTAACCCTGCAGCAGGACAATATGGCGTTATGGGAAAGGACACTGAAACGTCGCCAGCGACTGTTGACCTCAATGAAGGGGAAACAGCATCTGCAGAGTATGCGGCAACGACAGACCGCTCTGACTCAGCGTCTGGTGGCATTAGGAGAGACATTGGCCGGGGAAGATAAAAAACTTTTCGCCTTCGCTTCTGTAGCGGATAAAAGCAATATCCGCCGCCTTGAGAATATTGTGCCGCGTATTCAGCTATTGCAGCGTGACGCCACGCCGACCCGGGACCTGGAACAATATAAAGAACGCTGGCGTCGTGTGCGTGGGTTGCAGCTGTGGCGTATCTACGAACATAAGCCCCAGCGCCGCTGGGATGTTAACCGTGCATACTGGCAGTTGCAGACAGAAAGCGGAGACTTGCTGGAACAGTTAAACAATACCCGCGAAGCACTCGACTGGGCTGACAGCAGCTGGCGGGGTTTTCCGCGTCAGGTGGAGGATGCACAACAGCGTATTCAGCAATTAATGGTGCAGACTGATGCCGTGTTTAATGCTGAATATCGCAACCTTGAGGGACTGACAGGCGATTATCTGACAGCTCTGGAGCAACGTATAACCGACTATCAGGCACAGGCCCGTCTCTCGATTGCGCGTCTGTATGATGATGCGTTGCAGCAGACACTCGTCAGCGAGGCAGAGGATCTTCCTGATCAGGGTAACGGCAATCACAGCGCAGACGACGAAAACAGCGCGCGCGACCTGAGCCCGGATCAGCAAACGACCGGACAGCCAGTGGCTGAGCCGGCGACACCGGAGGTGGCCGGTGAATAAGATGCATCTACGGACAGGCTTTATGATGCCTTTACCTGTACTCCTGCTGATTTCGCTGTTGCTGACGGGGTGTAGCCTGCTGGGAAATGAGCGGCCAACTGAAAGTACCCTGGAAGGAATTCCTCCTCTTAAAGTACGCCTGCTGTCGAACGAACCGCTGGCTACCAGTCATGAACAGGTGCTGAAAAAATATCAGGCCTATCTCGATGTGGCTGAAGAACCGGAAATGCGTATCCGTGTTGCGCATCGCATGGCGAACCTTAAGTTACAGGCAGAAGAATACGCACTGGACGATGATGAACATCGGCTGGCGGATGATGGCGTGGCGGACGGTGACAGGAACCTGGCGATGGCGTCTATTGCTGACTACGAAGCCTTGTTAAAAAAATACCCGGATCGTCTTGATAACGATGCGATCCTCTACCAGCTGGCGAAAGCCTACACCCTGGCAGGCAAACCGTATCTTGCCATTGTGACACTGGAACAACTGGTTGAATCCTACCCGCGCTCGGATTATTACCTTGAAAGTGAATTCCGTCTCGGGCAGATGCTTTACACCGTGGGGGATTACCAGGCGGCCGAAGAAGCGTATCAACGCCTGATCAGCCGCGGCGAAAGTGATAACCCTTATTATGTCAGTGCCCGTTACCTGCAGGGCTGGAGTATATTTAAGCAGGATCGCCTGCAGGACAGCCTGCTGGCATTTACCATGTTACTGGATGAACAGTATCCGGATCTGAACAGCCTGACAGAAGCCAGTGGCAGTCGTCTGAATATGCTCAATGATGTGCTGCGTATTATGGCAGTCATGTTTGATGAACTCGGTGACTGGGAGCAGATAGCGACATTTTATGATCAACATGGTCAGCGACATTACGAGTATCTGTTGTATGACCGTCTGGCGACTTACTACTACAGCAAAAATTACTATAAAAGTGGTGCCTCAACGCTGCGTGCTTTTGTCTTACGCTACCCTGATGATGTACTGGCGCCCGCTTATTATGAACGTCTGATCGATGGCTATAAAAAAGCGGGTTATGCCAATCTGGTGCGTAAGCATAAAGAGCTTTACGTCGGTATGTTTGGTGTCGGAACGCCTTACTGGAATACCCATACAGATGCCATGCGCCAGCAGCTGACCGTATCCTTGTCAGGTTATATCTGGGATCTTGCCGGTTTCTGGCACGCCTGGGGACAGGATGCTGAACCCGGTCCGGAAAAACGCCAGCGTCTGCTGCAGGCGGAAAACTGGTATCGCGAATATATCCGCAGTTTTCCAGCTGCCGATGATGCCGTTAAAGCCCATTTTTTATTGGCTGAAGTGGCTTTTCAGTTACAGGATTATCCGCTGGCGAAAGACCATTATGAAATCGTCGCCTATCAGTATCCGCACAGTGAGAATGCAGCTGAGGCGGGCTATGCGGCCATACTTGCGTTTAATAAATATCAGCCAGCGTCTGCTGAACAACATGCCTGGCGTCAGGGAACGGTGGCCAGTGCCATGCGTTTTGTTAAAGAATTTCCCCGTGACAGCCGCGCCGGAACGGTTCTGGTCAACACCTCCGAGATGTTGCTGAAAGATGGTTATTATGCCCAGGCTCTGACTACGTCACGTCTGGCGGTAGAATATAAAGAAGAACTGTCACCGCGTTATCAGTATGGCGCAGCACTGGTTCGCGGCCATGCGGCGTTTGAAGCCGGACATTACCCTGAGGCAGAGAATGCATTAATGGAGGCTCAGGGCTATGCCGCAATCAGTGACAGACAGCGACGTGCGCTGCGCGAAAAAGTGGCGGCCAGTATTTATAAACAGGGTGAAGTGGCGCAGCAACAGGGGCAGCCTGATCAGGCAGTATATCATTGGCGTCGTCTGGCCCAGGTGATTCCTGAGAGTGATACGCGCATTATCGCTGAATACGATGCAGCCACGATACTTATGCAGAATAAAGATTATGAGCAGGCTGTTGATGTGTTGCTGGCGTTCCGTCAGCAATATCCTGATCATAAACTGACTAAAGATATCCCCTCCAAATTGATTGTTGCGTATGAAGACCGCGGTGAATGGCGTAATGCCGCATTCGAACTGCAGCGTATATGGAAAAATGGTGACGATCCGGAACAACAGAGAATCGCCTGTTATCAGTCCGCCGAATATTTTGAAAAAGCCGGGGATACTGATAATGCGATCGTGATGTACAAACGCTATGCACATTCCTATAAGCGCCCGTTTGATGCCGCGATCGAGGCGCACTTTAAACTGGATCAGATATATGCTGCACAGGGACTGGAAGAAAAACGCCGTTTCTGGCTTGATAAAATTATTACCCTGAACAGCAAGGCCGGTGATGACGCCACTGACAGGTCACGTTATCTGGCAGCCCGGGCAGCCTATGATTTGGGTGAGTTTGAGCGTGTTAAATTCGACAGCATTGCGCTGACCTTACCGTTGAATAAAAGCATTACTGCTAAAAATACTGTGATGCAGAAAGCACTTAAACGTTATACCCAGGCCGTTAAAGTGGGTGTGCTGGAATACACTACGTCGTCCACCTACCGGATCGGCGAACTTTATCGCCAGCTGGCAACGGGTCTGATGGATTCTGAACGCCCGGCGGGGCTGGATGAGGTAGAACTGGAAGAGTATGAATTCCTGCTGGAAGACCAGGCATTTCCTCTGGAAGAATCCGCCATTGATGTTCATCAGACCAATACCGCACGTACCTATGATGGTCTTTATGATCAATGGATCCGCAAAAGTTATGAGTCTATGGGGCTGCTGATGCCCGGACAATACGATAAACATGAAAGGGCGCTGAGTTATGTTGAACAGATACGCTGACATGGCGCGCTGTATTACAAGGCCTGTAGTATTGTTGAGTTTTCTCGCGGTGTTATCGGGTTGTAGTCTGCTGTCGCAGGCGCCACAGGCGACCGATACCGCAGCCGGTGAATCCCCTTTACCTGAAGCCCTGAAAGAAGGATATCAGCAGGGGCTGGTGTTGCTGCAGGATGAAAAATATCAGCAGGCGCTGCTCCATTGGCAGACACTGACGACGGATTATGCTGACTGTCCGGGTTGCTGGACCAATCTCGGAATCAGCCAGTATTACCTGCAGAATTATCCGGACAGCCAGACAAGTTTTCAGACAGCGTTGGCTCTTGATGCACAATTCTGTCCTGCGCTGAAAATGAAAGCCCTGGCTGAACGGCAAACGGGTCAATTTATACAATCGGAAGAAAGTTATCTTCAGGCACTGAAGTGTGCACCGGATGACATTAATCTGCATTACAACCTGGGTATCCTGTACGATCTTTATCTGCATGACCTGGCTAAAGCGTTGGAGCACTATCGGCGGGCGGCCGACTTAATGCCGGAAAAAGACGATACGCTGGCGATGTGGATTACCGATCTGGAAAGGCGCAATGCAGAACAGGTTGCGGGAGAAGGATCATGAAAGCGCTCATTTTTTTGTCAGTGCTGTTCCTCGCTTCAGGAGCATGGGGTGAACAGGTTATCCGTCTTGAAGGTATTTCGATACAGGGCAACAGTGAAGAACCCAATGTGATGTACATTATGCCCTGGCGTGCGCCACCGGGGACGGGGCGCCTGTATCAGCCGATTAACAGTTACCGTCAGCAATGGCTGGAGCCCACTGACAGGGCACGTTTTAACCGGGAATTGCGTTACGCTGAACGTTACGCACCGAAGGAAAGAAATCAGGAACGTTTACGCCAGCTTATGGCAGATGAAACAAGCCGCTTAGCGGCACCGTATAACCAATAAGTGCAGCGCAGATAATCAGTTGCACACTGACATTCAGGGGAAGTAGCTATGGATTCTATCGTACGTTTTTTTCAGGAAGGTGGTGCCTTTATGTACCCGATTGCCATTGTTATGGCTATCGGGTTGGCCATCGCAGTGGAGCGTTTCATCTTTCTGATGAAAGAAAAGTCCACTAATCGCCGGGCTTTTGACGATATGTTGCCTATGCTGCAAAAACGCGATCTGCGTAATGCCCTGAATTATGCCAATTCTTCCGGTACCAAAATCGGTAATATTTTCTCTGCCGCCATTACCCGTATTCCCGGCAGTCAGCGTCGTGAAGAGATCGAATACGCGCTGGAAGAAGGCCTCATGGAAGCCATTCCTCAGCTGGAAAAACGCACACAGTACGTCGCCACTCTGGCGAATATCGCCACCCTGATGGGACTGCTGGGGACCATTATGGGTCTTATTGCAGCCTTTACCGCTGTGGCTAATGCCGCGCCGGCGGAAAAAGCCGCATTGTTATCACAAAGTATTTCTGTGGCCATGAACACAACGGCCTTCGGTCTGATGGCCGCCATTCCATTGATTCTGCTGCACAGCTATCTGCAGACTAAAACCAATGAAATTATCGACAGCATTGAAATGGCCGGGGTGAAATTCCTCAATATTATTACAGAACGTAAGCCAGGTCAGACATCCAGCAACTGAGTATTGAGCATGAGACGCCAAAGACGATTTAAGGACGAGGCGGAGCTCAACGTAACATCCTTCATGAATCTTATGATTGTGTTGGTGCCGGTATTGCTGATGAACATGGTGTTCTCGCAACTGGCGGTTCTGGATCTGAAATTGCCGACCGGTAAAGAAACCGGTGAAGTTAATCCAGAGGATGTTTCGCTTGAAGTGGTTATCCGGGAATCCGGGTTCGAACTTAACCGGACCTATCAGGAACAGACGGAAACCATCGCGCTGCTGCCGAAAAAAGAAGATGTGTTTGATTACGATGGCTTATCCCGGGCGCTTCAGGATGTAAAAAAGAATCCTGGTTTTGCCGATAAAAAAGATATCAGCCTGTTGTCCGAGCCGGATATCGACTATCAGACATTAATTAACGTGATGGATACCGTGCGTATTTATCCGGCCGTGGTGGCTGCCAGTCTGGTGGATGCCACATTATTTCCGGATATTTCCATGGGTGATGCACCGCAGAGCGGCGGGGAGGTGACAGAATGAAAATGTCCCGACGCGCTAAGCGTATGCAACGCAATCACAAGCGTAACAAGGCTGCCGGTGGTCTGAACCTGACGGCACTGATGGATATCTTTACCATTCTGGTTTTCTTTCTGATGGTGAATCAGTCAGAAGTGGAAGTTCAGAGTAATGATGCCATTGAGCTGCCGGTATCGCTGGCAGAAAATAAACCATCAGAAAATGTCACCATTATGATCAGCCAGGATGAGATCCTGGTGCGGGGGCGTTCTGTTGTCTCCGCGCAGGCTGCGCGGGAAGAAGGCGAACAGATCGCCGGGCTTAAACAGGAGCTGGAATACCTGGCGAGCCGTATGCCATTGTCGCCGGAAGCCGAAAAACAGGGCCGGCCGGTGACCATTATGGGTGACAAAGGCACACCCTATACGCTGCTGAAAAAGGTCATGAATACCAGTGCCAAAGCAGGATTTAATAATATTTCTCTGGCGGTGAATCAAAAGCCCTCCGGGCCGGGAGGGGAGTAATGACTGAACATTCTCATACTCCTCAGTTCCCCTGGAGTGATGGTGGTGATCGCCAGCGATTTATTCCTTTACTGGCAGGTTTTCTGTTGTTGGTTCTGGTTTTGGGGATCATTATTCCGGTGATTGATGTGCCGGAACGTGACCGTCAGGAACTGGAAGAACTGCCGCCACAACTGGCGCGGGTGATTGAGCGTAAAAAGCTCGAACAGCCCGAACCACCAGCGCCGGAAGTGAAGCCGGAACCCGAGCCGGAACCGGAACCTCAACCCGAACCTGAGCCCGAGCCGGAACCTGTCACAAAACCTGAGCCGCCAAAGCCGGAGCCGAAACCTGAACCGAAGCCAAAAGTTGAGGCTACACAGGAAAAACGTGAACAGGCGAAGGAGACCGCTAAGAAAGCCTTTGGCGATGAGGCACTGAATGCGCTGGGCAATATCCGTGATCAGGTACCGATTGCTGACCTTAAAACGTCAAGCAAAGGCCTGTCCAATGCCGGCAGTGCAGCAACCCAGGTGGGGTCGGTTGTCGATCGTGAGGCTGCGTCCCGGACATCCGGCGGCGTGGATGTGGCAACACTGACCAATGAAACCGTGGGTGAAAATCTCGGTGAGCGTCAGGTTACTGAAGTGGAAGTAACGGCTGAGCAGGCGCAGGCAACGGCAGCGGCAACGACCCGTTCGCAGGAAGAGCTGAATCTGGTGTTTGAGCAGTACAAGATTCAGTACGACCGCATATATCGTGGCGCCTTACGTAAAGACCCGACGCTGGCGGGTTCCGTTACACTGAAGCTGGATATTCAGCCGGATGGCAGTGTTTCAAGCTGTACCATCCCGGACACTGAGCTGAATGATAAACGCCTGCTGCGGCGCCTGACGTCGAAATGCAAGCAAATGTCGTTTAAGCCGCGCAGTGGTATTGCCGTGACCACGGTTGAATTTCCGATACGCTTTATGCCGTAATATTGTTGGACATAAAAAAACCGGCCAATGGCCGGTTTTTTTATGTCCGAAAGACAGCCTTAAGCGATGCTGATGGCCGGTAGTTCCGGTGCTTCTACGGTCATTTTTTCTGTCGGCGCCATGACGGTCGCTTCACCCGTGGCGACTTTCTTGCCATCCTGATTGGTGACGGTGCAGGCCAGTGTCACCACCGGCTTGCTGTCGTGTTTACTGGTCACTTCCAGTCGCACGATCAACTGGTCGCCGAGCATGACGGGTTTGCGGAATGACAGATTCTGGCCAAGGTAAATCGTACCGGGCCCCGGCAGTTCCATAGCCAACGCGGCGGATACCAGCGCGCCGGTGAACATGCCATGGGCAATCTGCCCTTTAAACTGTGTGGTGGCGGCATATTCTGCATCCAGGTGAAGTGGATTGCGGTCACCGGACACGGCGGCAAACAGGAGCAGATCCTGTTCTTTAACCGTATGATGACGCTCGCAGCTGTCGCCAATGCTGATTTCATCAAAGGTGCGGTTGGTGATGGTTGTCATACAGATCCTTCGTATTGTTCACAAAAAGGTTATCTATCCAGTACAGCAGGTCAGACTGAACCTCGCCATAATTTGTTTCGTTGAGCATTTCATGACGGCCGCCAGTATACAGCTTCACTGTGACTTCATTGTGACCGCTGCGTTGATACTCTTGTGCCAGTGCCGGCAGACCTTTCCCCATGGCGCCGACCGGGTCCTGATCGCCGCCGAATATCAGGACCGGTAAGGACGACGGAATACGCTGTAAATCCTCCGCGTGACTGATTCCCCTGAGCCCGCTGAGCATGTCACACCAAAGCTGCAGACTGCACAGGTGTCCGCAATGGGGATCACGGATATAAGCATCGACCTGTTGCGGGTCACGGCTGAGCCAGTCAAAAGCGCTGCGGTTGGGGCGGAAAGGGCGGTTGAATGCGCCAAACGACAGTTTATTCATCAGCGCAGATAAATGCCGGTGGCCCTGCAATGGCTTCAGCGCTCGGGCCAGCATCAGTCCAGCCGCAAGCATTGCGGGTTGTTGCCGGGCTGAACCAGAGAGAATCAGGCCGCTGAGCCGGTCGCCATAACGCATGGCCCAGCTCTGGGCGATAAAAGAGCCCATCGAATGTCCCAGTAAGACTCTGGGCTCTGTTTCACACAGGGCGTCCTGTACGCGCAGGGCGTCGTCAATCACCAGTGCCCAGCCGCCCACGCCGGCCGTTCCGGGATCGGCATAATGACCGGCTGGCAGGCGCCCGCCGTGACCACGGTGGTTATGCGTAATAACACGGTATCCCTGATGCTGCAGGAATTCAGCGAAGCGGGTGTAGCGCAGGCAATGTTCGGCCATGCCATGGAGGATCTGTACGGTGGCTTTGGGGCGCTCATGGGGGAAGAGCCAGGCATCAAACTGGCTGCCATCGAGCGCGTTAATGGCTATTTTGTTCATTATTTAAACAGCTCCTGTGTGCACTGACCGGTGGCCGGCGGGTCTGCATCAGAGTGTGCTGTATGTGACGAATTGTAAACGGTGTTATGCGTACTTTTGCTGCCTTGAGCGAAAACGGGTAAACTCCGGCTGCAATTTTGACCGACGTTGGGGAGCCTCGGTCAGACGTATTCACTCACCCTGTATAAAATGATAACCAGGGTATTCAGGAGGCGGTATGAATTTAGAATTCTTCCAGGAACGTTACCCGGAGAATTATCCGGCCAATATCGATCCGGACAAATATGAATCTGTAGTGGAAATATTCAACGGATTCGTAAAGCGTTTTGCCGATCGACCAGCGTTCAGCTGTCTGGGCCAGACTCTGACTTACGCAGAACTGGACAGGCAGAGCGCCGCATTTGCCGCCTACCTGCAGAACGAAACAACACTGCAAGCCGGCGACCGCATCGCCGTGCAGCTGCCTAATATTCTGCAATATCCCATCGTTGTTTTTGGTGCCATGCGTGCCGGCATGGTCGTCGTTAACACCAATCCGCTGTACACCGAACGCGAAATGGAGCACCAGTTCAACGACGCGGGCGCCAAAGCGCTGGTTGTGCTGGCCAATATGGCAGATAAAGCAGAATCCGTCTTGCCTAATACCGGCATTAAACACGTTATCGTAACCAATGTGGGCGATATGCACGGTACGGTTAAGCGGGTATTGATTAACAGCGTACTGAAATATGTGAAGAAAGAAGTACCGTCCGTCAATATCCCTGGTGCTCTGCCGTTGCGCAAAGCTCTTTCCATGGGCGCGGGTAAATCCTTCACACCGGTGGCGGCTGACCGTAACGATGTCGCGGTTCTGCAATACACCGGCGGGACTACCGGTGTGGCCAAAGGCGCGATGCTGACGCACCGTAACCTGATTTCCAATATGATGCAGTGCCACGGGCTGTTCAATATGATTCTCGATGAAGGCAAAGAGTCTGTCATCGCGCCGCTGCCTCTGTACCATATTTATGCGTTTACTGTGCACTGCATGGTGATGCTGCAGACCGGTAACCACTCAATTCTGATTCCTAACCCACGGGATATCCCGGGCTTTATCAAAACCCTGCAAACCAATGAATTCAGCGGCTTCGTCGGGCTGAATACGTTGTTTGTGGCACTGTGCGGTAATGAATCTTTCCGCGCTCTGGATTTCAGTAAACTGAAACTGACCATTTCCGGTGGTATGGCGCTGACCAAAGATGCTGCCGATCAGTGGAAACAGGTAACCGGTTGTGAAATTGCTGAAGGTTACGGCATGACCGAAACCTCGCCCGTGGTATCCTTTAACCCACCGGGTTATGTCAAACTGGGCACCATTGGTATGCCGGTATCGAGCACCGCCTGTAAAGTCATTGATGAAGAAGGGACGGAACAGCCAATCGGTGAACCCGGTGAACTTTGTGTTCAGGGGCCTCAGGTAATGAAAGGCTACTGGCAGCGTCCGGAAGCCACGGCAGAAACCATTACTGTCGATGGCTGGCTGAAAACCGGTGATATGGCAGTGATTTCTGAAGACGGTTACATGAAAATTGTCGACCGTAAGAAAGATATGATCATCGTATCCGGCTTTAACGTCTACCCCAACGAAGTTGAAGATGTTGTGGTATCCCATCCGGATATTATGGAAGCGGCTGCCATCGGTGTGCCGGATGCCAAGAGTTCAGAAGCGGTTAAAGTGTTTGTCGTATCCAAAAACGAAAACCTGACCGCCGCAGAAATCAAAGACTTCTGTCGGGAACGTCTGACCGGGTATAAAGTGCCGCGTCATATCGAATTCCGTGACGAATTACCAAAAACGAATGTGGGTAAAATCCTGCGTCGTGAACTGCGCGATGAAGAGCTCGCCAAACAGAGCTGATCCGCAGACCTGACCAGAAACGCCCTGTATTTCCGGATACGGGGCGTTTTTGTTTTAAGAGATCAAAAGACCGGAGACACACTTGAGTTCTGAACCACAGAAAACTGAAACCAAAGCACCGGAATGGAAGGCGCTGCATCAGGCCGTCGATCAGTGTCTGCTGAAGGATCAGTTTCCTCTGCGCCGTCAGATTAAGCAGATACGGCAACTGGCAGAGCAGAATAAGCCCTTCGAACAGCATCTGGAAAAGCTGCTGGCCAGGGTACAGAACAGCCAGCAGATCCTGCAGTCCAGGCGCACAGAACCCAACATCCGTTATCCGGAAGCGTTACCCGTCAGTGGCAAACGCGACGAAATACTGCAGGCTATTCAGAATCATCAGGTGGTCGTGGTCGCCGGTGAAACCGGTTCCGGTAAAACCACTCAGCTGCCGAAAATATGCCTTGAGGCGGGTCTCGGTATCAAAGGCCGTATCGGTCACACGCAGCCGCGGCGTCTGGCGGCCAGAGCAGTGGCACAGCGTATAGCCGAAGAACTGGGCTCGGGGCTGGGCGATGCCGTCGGCTATCAGGTGAGGTTTACCGATCAGACGGCGGATCACAGCCGTATCAAACTGATGACAGATGGTATCCTGCTGGCACAGACCCAGCGCGATCGTTTTCTCAACGAATACGATGCCATTATTATCGATGAAGCCCATGAACGCAGTCTGAATATTGATTTCCTGCTGGGCTATCTGAAACAGCTCACCAGCAAGCGTCCGGACCTCAAAATTATCATCACCTCGGCCACCATTGATGTCGAAAGGTTCAGTCAACACTTTGCTGATGCCGATGGTAAGCCGGCGCCGGTTATCGAAGTCTCCGGCCGTACATTTCCGGTGGAAGTACGCTACCGGCCGCTGGTGCGGGAATCCGATGAAGAAGATGACCGTACCCTGTTTGAAGGCATTTCTGAAGCGCTGGCTGAACTCCGCAACGAAGACAGAAAAAATGGTCAGCATGGTGACGTGCTGGTGTTTTTACCAGGCGAGCGGGAGATACGTGAGTGTGCAGATTTTCTGCGCCGTGAGCAGATTCCCGCCACGGATATTCTGCCACTTTATGCGCGCTTAAGCGGTTCGGATCAGCAGCGTATTTTTAAACCTCACGGCGGGCGTCGGGTGGTGCTGGCCACCAACGTGGCGGAAACTTCTCTGACTGTGCCCGGCATCCGTTATGTGGTGGATTCCGGCGTGGCCCGTATCAGCCGTTACAGCTACCGCTCTAAAGTACAGCGCCTTCCGGTGGAAGCCATATCCCGGGCCAGTGCCAATCAGCGGGCAGGGCGCTGTGGCCGTACTGCCCCCGGGGTCTGCATCCGCTTATTTGAAGAAAGTGATTTTCAGGGCCGCGATGAATTTACCGATCCGGAAATCCGCCGTACCAATCTGGCATCGGTAATCCTGCAGATGCTGCATCTGAAACTCGGACGACTGCAGGATTTCCCCTTTATTGACCCGCCGGATGAGCGTTTTATTAAAGATGGTTTCACCCTGTTGCAGGAGCTTGAAGCCGTCGATCAGAAAGGCAATATGAGTGACACCGGCGCTGGCATGGCACGCCTGCCGGTTGATCCGCGTATCGCCCGTATGTTGCTTGAAGCGAAAAAACGACACGCATTAACCGAGGTTCTGATTATTGCTGCTGCATTGTCGGTACAGGACCCGCGTGAACGGCCACCGGAAAAACAACAGCAGGCGGACGAAAAACATCGCCTGTGGCGGCATGAAGAATCCGACTTTATGACCTTGGTGAATCTGTGGCGTGCCTATGAAGAAGAGCGTCAGGCGTTGTCGCAGAATCAATTACGTAAATGGTGCAGCAAACACTTTTTATCCTTTATGCGTCTGCGTGAATGGCGTGATACCCACCGCCAGTTGCATATTTTAGGCAAAGAGCTGGGGCTGAAAGAAAACGCTGAAGCAGCCTCCTATGAGGAAATCCATAAATCCCTTTTGGCGGGCATGTTGTCTCAGATCGGCTTTAAATCCGAAGGTCAGGAATACCTGGGGGCGCGCAACCGTAAGCTGTTTATTTTCCCGGCCTCTGGCCAATATAAGAAAAAGCCCAAGTGGATGATGGCGGCGGAGTTGGTGGAAACCAGCAAACTCTTTGCCCGTACCGTGGCAAAAATTGAACCTCAGTGGCTGGAAGAAATCGGTAAGCCACTGCTGAAATACCAGTATTTTGAACCACACTGGAATAAACAGCGCGGGCAGGTCACAGCGTTTGAGCAGAGTACCCTGTATGGCCTGGTGGTTAACCCACGTAAACGCGTGAATTATGCACTGACGCATCCAAATGAAGCGCGCCAGGTTTTTATTCAGGAAGCACTGGTCGAACAGAATTTCAATACCCGGCTGGATTTCTACCGCCACAATATTCAGTTGCTGAAAGAGGTGACAGAATATGAAGAAAAAGCCCGGCGACGTGATTTGGTTATTGATGATGCCTGGCAGGCTGATTTTTATTCACAGCGTCTGCCGGATGAATTTATTTCTCAACGCCATCTTGAACGCTGGTATGAAAAAGCCACAAAGGAACAGCAACAGGCACTGTTTTTTACCCGTGAACAATTATTGAGCCCGGAAGCCTCCGGTATCGGGGTTACGGATTTTCCGGCCGAGCTGGAGTGGCAGGGTATGGCTTTTCCGCTGAGCTACAGTTTTGCTCCCGGCGCGGATGATGATGGTGTTACCCTCAGCGTGCCGGTGGCCATGCTGCAGCAGGTGCCGGATGGGCGCGTTGAGTGGCTGGTGCCGGGTTTTATTGCCGATAAGGTCGTGGCCATTATCAAAGGACTGCCAAAGGCAGTACGCAAAAATTTTGTACCGGTACCCAATACAGCGGAAGCCTTTCTGCAGCAATGTGGCCCGTTAAATGGTGGCCTGTATTCTCAGTTGCTGAATTTCCTTAATCAGAATCAGCGCCCGCCGATTGAAATACAGACACTGACGCAAACCGAGCTGCCGGCACATCTGCGTATGAATATCCGCATTATGTCGGACGGTAAGGTGCTGGATCAGGGGCGTGATCTGGCGGCACTGAAAGAGCGCTGGAAAGATGCCGGGCAACAGCAGGTGCAGACATTAACCCATGGCGATTATCAGCTGGAAGATATCCGGGAATGGAACTTCGGGGATCTACCCGAAAGCATTCAGAGTGAACTCAATGGTTTGCCGGTACAGGCATTTCCCTGCTTAAAGCTGCATGGCAGCCAGGTTGATCTGACGGTCGAGGCCAATGAAACCATTGCCCGTCGTGAACACCGCCGTGGTCTCAACCGTCTGTTCCGCAATGCCTTAAGTGAACAGGAGCGGTTAATTAAAGGCCGCATTCAGAAACAACTGGGAAATCAATGGCTGATGGCCAAAGGTATGGGTACCCAGCAGGCGCTGACTGAGGATATTACCGAAGCCGCCTTTATGCTGGTGTTTGTGCCGGAAGATGAACCCCTGCCGATGACTCAGGCCGAATTTAACCAGCGCCTGCAACGCCGCAGTGATCTGGTTGAGCAGGCTGAAAAACTGATCACGGAGTTTGCTGGCTGGCTTACGTTGCGTCACCGCATACTGAAAAGCCTCAGTGGTTCTGTGTCGCTGGACCGTGCCATGGCCTACAGTGATATTAAAGCCCATCTGGAGCGTCTGTTACAGCACGGCTTTATGGTGGAACAACCGTGGCAGCAGCTGCAATGCTATACACGTTATCTGAAGGCAATGGAATACCGGCTGGATAAGCTGCAGGGCAATCTGCCCCGCGATCGTCAGTCGATGGCAGAGTTTGATTCTCTCTGGCAGCCCTACAATGACCTGCTGAAGCGTATTAATCCGGATGAGCATCCGGATATCCGCGAATTTGGCTGGCTGCTGGAAGAGTGGCGGGTGTCATTGTTTGCTCAGCCTCTGGGGACGCGGGAGCCGGTGTCGCTGAAGCGTCTTAATAAACGCTGGCTGGAAATCCGCGATATCTGATGCGGTATCCTGTTGTGACTGTTGCGGTAAGACCAATACACTGGTTCGCCGGCAACAGTTGGCAACGGCCTGATTTTCTCATTTAATGGCGACTGCTGATAATTAACGATCCGGATACTTTATGCGCTTACCGCTGTTTCTGACACTATTGTTGCTGCCTTTCAGTCTCCGGGCGGAAGACGTATCCGACCCCGATCCGTGGGAAGGCTTTAATCGCAAGGTTTTCGCCTTTAACGAAGTGATGGACAAATATGCCCTGAAACCTGTGGCTCAGGGCTATCGCAGTATCACGCCGGACCCGGTTGAGCATTCGGTATCCAGTTTCTTTTCCAACCTGGGGGATGTCATGGTGATCGCCAATGACATCGGCCAGCTGAAACTGGGGCAGGCGGCGTCGGATACAGCCCGTTTTCTGGTCAACACTACCGTGGGGTTTTTTGGCGTGTTTGATGTTGCCACCCACATCGGCCTTAAAAAACATAACGAAGATATTGGCCAGACGCTGGGCTATTGGGGCGTAGGTACCGGCCCTTATCTGGTGTTGCCGTTTCTCGGGCCCAGTAACCTGCGGGATACCACAGGTACTGCTACGGATTATATCTATGGCGTAGGTATCAGTGATGTCGGGGATGATGCGCACCGTAATGCGGCTTTGTATGTGCTCTGGGGGGTCAACCTGCGTGCCAGTCTGCTGGATGCCGAGGGGCTGATGAGTGGCGATAAATACACCTTTATGCGCAGTGCCTATCAGCAGCGCCGGGAATTTCTGGTGAATGACGGTGAAACTCAGGACGACTTCGGTGACGATGACTGGGGCGCCGACTGGGAAGAGTTTGATGATGATTACGACGACGGCGGTGACTTCTGATGTCTGTCTTTCGCCAGCTATAAAAAAGCCCGTATGATGCGGGCTTTTTTATCTGTGCGGTCCGGGATTACTGACCCCGGCCAGGCAGCACATCTTTCAGCTTGTCGCGCATTTTGCGTACGGCGTTTTCCGTTTCTTCCCAGCTGATGCATCCATCGGTAACGGACAGGCCGTATTCCAGATCATCCAGGTTGGCCGGAATATTCTGACGGCCATGTTTCAGGTTGGATTCCACCATCAGGCCGATAATGGACTGGTTGCCTTCCAGAATTTGATTGGTCACGTTATCCAGTACCAGCGGCTGTAGCGCCGGATCTTTACTGGAGTTTTCATGACTGCAGTCGATCATGATGTTTTTCGCCAGGTCCGCTTTGGCCAGAGCTTCCTCTGCCAGCGATACATTAACGGAATCATAATTGGGTTTGCCGCCACCGCCACGCAGCACAACATGACCATAAGGGTTGCCTTTGGTGGTCACGATGGAAACGGAGCCGGCGGAATCAATACCAAGGAACCGGTGCGGGTTGGCCACAGACATCAGGGCATTAGTGGCGACCGTCAGGCTGCCGTCCGTGCCGTTTTTAAAGCCAACGGCCGATGACAGGCCGGATGCCATTTCACGGTGAGTCTGAGACTCGGTGGTGCGGGCTCCAATGGCCGACCAGGCAATGAGATCCTGAATATACTGGGGCGAAATCGGGTCCAGCGCCTCCGTAGAAAGGGGCAGACCCATTTCGGCCAGGTCCAGCAACAGACGACGGGCGATATGCAGACCGTCCTGAATCTTAAAGGTATCGTTCATATAAGGGTCGTTGATCAGCCCCTTCCAGCCCACGGTTGTGCGCGGTTTTTCAAAATACACCCGCATGACCAGATAAATAGTGTCGCTGACTTCTTCCGCCAGCACCTTGAGCCGCTGCGCATACTCTTTGGCGGCATCGACATCGTGAATAGAGCAGGGGCCAATCACCATAAAAATACGCGGATCTTTGCGGTCCAGAATGTCACGGATAACCTGGCGGCCCTGTTGAATGCTGTGCAGGGCGGCATCGGAAACCGGCATTTCTTCTTTCAGCTGGTCTGGGGTGATCAGCGGGTTAATTGACTCAATATTGAGGTTTTCTACGCGCTTGTCTGTCATTAGAAGTCCTGAAAATAAGGCGAATCAGTATCTGATAGAATAATGCCCGATTATGACAAATGAATCTCCTCTTGCACATCCACAGTCTCAATCAATATTGCTCACCGATGTGGCCGATAGCCGCAATCTGAGGGTGGGGTTGCCCATGTGGTTTATGCAGCAATGGCGCGGGCACCTGCTCAGCGCGGATACCCGTTCAGCGGATGCGCTGGCTCAGTACAGTCGTGTGTTCAATGCTATAGAGGGGAATACCACGCTGTATGGGCTGCCAGCACAGGAGCGGGCAGAGGCCTGGCGTCAGATGGCGGCGGAGGGATTCCGTTTTTCGTTTAAAATCCCGCGCTCCATCAGTCAGGCCGGCGATATAGCTGCAACACTGAAATCCAGCCCGGATTTTCACCGTTTTATGGCTCAGATGGAGCCGGTCACCGGGCTGCTGATGCTGCAGCTCCCCGGTCATTTCGGCCCGCGCCAGTTGCCGCAGTTGGCAGCGGGGTTAGAAGCCCTGCGCTCTATTACCCGAGTTCCCGTGGCCGTGGAAGTACGCCATCCCGGGTTTTTTGATAAATCCCGGCATGAACCGGCGTTGCTGAGACTGCTGGCCGATCATCACGCCGACCGGGTGGTGTTTGATTCCCGGGGCTTGTTTGCCGACATAAGCACTGACCCTGCGGTACAGGAAGCGCAGCGTAAGAAGCCGCGCTTTGCAGTACATCCGGTGGCTACCGCTGACAATCCGGTGATCCGCTTTATTGGTCATTCTGACTGGCAACAGAACCGGCGCTATTTACAGCAATGGGCTGGCAAGCTGCGCCAATGGATTATGGAAGGTAAACAGCCGTGGCTGTTTATTCATACGGCATCGAATCAGGATGCCCCGCAATTTGCACGCTGGTGTCTGGCGGAGTTGGGGATAACGCTGCCACCCTGGCCGGGAGAGAGTGCGCCGGCAGCCGGGCAGGCGCAGAAGGACGAAAAAACGCCAGACCTGTTTGGCTGACGTCTTCACTAAAAGCTTGGATCTGCTCAGCGCAGACGTTCCTGCAGTTCTTTAAAGCGGTTCACTTTGTCCGGGTCAAAAAACAGTGCCCCGTTAACTTCACTGCTATCCAGCAGACCCTCACGCACATAGCGTTTGATGGTTACCGGTTTCATAGCAAGAATATCAGCCACCTGATCCAGGGATAATTTTTCTGTCGCGCTCACACTTAGTCTCCTCTGTTGGAAACATCAGCATAGTCCGCTGCGGCAATCCGGGAAAAACGGATAAGTGACTTAACTGTCTGTCGCGATGCTTTATCAGAAGAACGCGTATTTTGCCCCGAGTGCCATCAGCAGACTGGCCAGACCGGTTTTCAGTAACTGCTCCGGAACATGGCGGCTGAGGCAGCTGCCCAGGTGAATCGCTGGCAGTGAACCAATCAGCAGAGCTCCGAGCAGGGCAAAGTCGACGTTGCCCAGATACATATGAATCAGGCCGGCACACAGGGTCAGGGGAACCGCATGGGCGATATCCGTGCCCACCACATTGGTGGATTTAAACGCCGGGTAGAGCAGCATGAGTATGGCGGTACCGATCGCACCGGCGCCAACCGATGACAGAGTGACAAACACTCCCAGGAAAACCCCCATCGCGATAGTAGCCGCAGGACGGTAAGGCAGCCAGCGGGTGGAATCCGCTTTGCTGGTGAGCTGCATAATGCGCCCACGGCACAGAATCACGACGGCAGTGAGTAACAGCATAATACCCAGTGCACTGCGCAGCAGATCACTGTAATGTTCCGGGTGCTCAAACAGATAACGCAGGCTCAGGCCGGTCAGCAGCGCTGCCGGAATACTGCCGATAGCAAGGCGTTTAACCACTGCCCAGCGCACGTGACTCTGGCGGTGATGGCTGAGTGCGCCACCGGCTTTGGTCAGGCCGGCGTACATCAGATCCGTACCGACGGCTACCTGAGGCGGAAAACCAAACAGCAGCAGCAGGGGCGTCATCAGTGCACCACCGCCGATACCTGTGATGCCAACGATCAGGCCAACCGCGGCGCCGGCGGCTATATATAACAAAATATCCATGAAATATGGTCTAAAATAGTACTTGTAGCTCTAAGGGATGTTAATTTAGAGGTTGCTATCTATTCTGGAAAAGAATATTTGTTTATATTTTTATAACAAAATGCGTGGGTAAGGCACGGAGGATCTATGAAACTGCAGCAATTGCGATACATCTGGGAGGTCGCCCATCACGATCTCAATGTGTCTGCCACTGCCCAGGTACTGTATACATCTCAGCCCGGTATCAGTAAGCAGATCCGTCTGCTGGAGGATGAACTGGGAGTTGAGATATTTGCCCGCAGCGGCAAACACCTGACGCGGATTACCCCGGCCGGTGAGGCAATTCTGGAAGTGGCCGGAGAAATTCTGCGCAAAGTCGAAGGGATTAAACAGGTCGCGCAGGAATTCAGTGATGAAAATAAGGGCAGTCTGTCGATTGCCACAACCCACACGCAGGCGCGCTATGCCTTGCCGGGTATCATTGAAAAATTTATGGGACAGTATCCGGATGTGTCTTTGCACATGCATCAGGGCACGCCCATGCAGATTGTGGAAATGGCCGCCAATGGCACCACGGATTTCGCCATCGCCACGGAGGCTATGGAGTTGTTCGGGGATCTGGTCATGATGCCGTGCTACAAATGGAACCGCAGTATTCTGGTGCCCAAAGATCACCCGCTGGCGCAGACGCCGTCACCCACGCTTGAGCAGGTGGCTGCCTATCCGCTGGTTACTTATGTCTTTGGCTTTACCGGGCGCTCACAGCTCGATGACGCCTTTAAAAGCAAAGGCCTGACCCCCAGGGTGGCTTTCACCGCGGCGGACGCTGACGTGATCAAGACGTACGTGCGGCTGGGAGTAGGTGTTGGCATTGTGGCCAGCATGGCCGTTGATCCGGTACAGGATTCCGATCTGGTGGCGCTGGATGCCAGCCGTCTGTTTGAACCAAGCATTACCAAAATTGGTTTCCGCAAGGGAACCTTCCTGCGCGGTTATATGTACGATTTTATCGAAGCCTTCGCGCCACATCTGAGCAAAGACCTGGTGGAAAAAGCCTCCCTGTGCCATAACAAACAGGAGGTGGCTGCGCTGTTTGAAGGGGTTGATATTCCGGAGCACTGAGGTACTTCTTCAGTGCCCGCAGCGTTGACGATCAGCCACAAAAAAGCCGCACTCGATGCGGCTTTTTTGTGGTCGGTTAGCGGCGTATGGCGCGGTCAGCCTTTACTGATCAGGTTACCTGCGTGCAGGCCGCATTCTTTGTGGCCGGAACCTTCCCACCACCAGCGGCCTTCACGCTCATGCTGGTTCGGCAGAACAGGGCGGGTGCAGGGCTGACAGCCGATGCTGACAAACCCCTGTTGGTGCAGTTTGTTGTAAGGCACATCAAACACCTTGATGTATTCCCATACCTGCGCCGACGTCCAGTTGGCCAGCGGATTGTATTTGGTCAGGCTGCCATTCGCCCCGGCAAAGGTTGTGTCCGCCTGAATTAACGGCACATCGGAGCGGGTCTGGCTCTGATCATGGCGCTGGCCGGTAATCCAGGCATCCAGCGTTGCCAGTTTGGCTTTCAGGGGCGCGATTTTGCGCACACCGCAGCACTCCTGATGACCATCCTCGTAAAAACTGAACAGGCCTTTCTCGTTCACCAATGCCTGCAGGGCCTGTTGTTCCGGTGTGCGGATATCAATCTTAATACCGTAATGCTTGCGCACCGCTTCGATAAACTCATAGGTTTCCGGATGCAGGCGTCCGGTGTCGAGAGTGAAAATATCGACATCCGGTCTGATTTTGACCGCCATATCGATCAATACCACATCCTCGGCACCACTGAAGGAAACCGCAATGGCATCGTGCTGTTCCAGGGCATGGCGAATCAGATCTTTAGGGCGTTTATCCGCATACTCTTCATTAAGTGCGGCGAAATCCTGGCTCTCTGTCATGGTGTCTGTCCGGTTACTCTCTTGGTTGCTCTCTTATCAGCTTGCTGTCGTGCTGAGGGGCTGACCCTGGCGGTCAGCATGGGCGTGTGGCGTATAATCCACCGCTCTTATTACCATCAGGCACACAGACTATCACGCCGTGCTTAGCTCAAATAATAATAAAACGTCATATTAATATATCTTTAGCTGGGTTAAACCCGCATTTAACCTGGGTGTTCTGTTGTCTTCCTGAGGCCATAACTATAGAGTACGCGCCCAGTACTGAACTGACTGTAGATGGAGTATCCATGGAAATTGCGTGTCTTGACCTTGAAGGTGTACTGGTTCCGGAAATCTGGATTGAGTTCGCCAATAAAACCGGTATTGAAGCGCTTAAGGCAACTACCCGGGATATTCCGGATTACGATGTACTGATGAAGCAGCGTCTGCGTCTGCTGGATGAACACAACCTGAAAATTCAGGATATTCAGGAAGTCATTGCCACCCTTAAGCCACTGGAAGGGGCCCGTGAGTTCGTAGACTGGCTGCGTGAGCGTTTTCAGGTCATTATTCTGTCAGACACCTTTTATGAATTTTCTCAGCCTCTGATGCGTCAGCTGGGTTTTCCGACACTCTTTTGCCACCGTCTGATCACGGATGAGGAAGGCCGTGTGGTTGATTATAAACTGCGTCAGGCGGACCCTAAGCGTCAGTCTATCCGGGCTCTGCAGACCATCTACTACCGCACCATTGCGGCAGGCGATTCATACAATGACACCACCATGCTGGCGGAAGCCGATGCCGGTATTCTGTTCCATGCGCCGCAGAATGTGATTGATGAGTTTCCGCAGTTTCCGGCGGTGCATACCTACGAAGATCTGAAGAAAGAATTTATCAGAGCCAGTAACCGCGACCTGACGCTGTAAACGGGTCTGATAACGACTGAAAAAAACGCGGCCACAAGCCGCGTTTTTTTATGCCTGGGGGAAACGTCCGTATCTGCTGTCAGCGGTTGTCGTACAGGTGCACACGAATGGATGGCAGCCAGGGCTCATCCGAGACTTTCTGGTCACCGCGGCGTTGGCGTGTGCGGCCTTCAGGTGGTTGCGTATCCAACCGGTTGAACTCCGGCAGAATATCGCCGGGCAGCATCAGCGGCAGCGCAACATTCATTGCCTGGCGTGGACGCGGCGCGCTTTCCGGATAAACCAGATTGGCGCGCACAACCGGTGCCAGAGTCTGCACCTGTGCCAGTTGCTGGCCGGGTGGCAGGTGATTCAGTTTGCTCAGCTGAATCTGGATATGACTTTTCTCTTCGCCCAGTTCCAGTAATTTATTCTGCGCTTCAGTCACGGAGATTTTGCGGATACTGCGGCCGTTGGTGTACCAGCTGAAACCGACTTTCAACGGGCAATGTTCAAGTACGGGTAAGTGGCGATAGCATTGCTTCAGATGTACCCGGCTTAAACCGGCAAAGTGCAGGGATTCACGCAGATCGCTGTGGCGATTGCCAAGACCGGCAATCAGTTCGTCCAGACCGGGCTTTTCCAGCGCCTGTTGAGCAGAGCGGACGATCTGATGAAAGGCGTCTTTACGCGCATTGGCGCTCTGTGCCAGCGTCCGGAGTTCGTCGTTCATCATGATTAAGCCATGACGGCTGCGGGTTTCGCGTCCATCCTGGCCGTCGCGGTACCAGACATCGGTGATAAGATCGGTAAGCACCGCCAGCGGGCGGGCGCCACTGGCCTGTTCCTGAGGCGTCAGCGGCAGCCAGTGGGCGGGCTGTTGCTCAGTAATGGCATAACGCAGCGCCTGCAGGGCTGTCATCATGTCATCAAAGGCGGATGTCAGCTCCGTTATCATACGTGTGGTGGTTCACCATCGCGGGCGGCGTTACGGGCCCGGATAAAGTCAGAATGTGGAACATACAGCAGGTCCGCGACTTTGCGGATCATATGTTCTTCATATTTATCCAGCTCTGAATCACTGTAAGCCACGCTCCATAAACCGTGCACCAGACGGATTTTCTCAGCGCCGGAAAAGGTATCGTTAATGACTTTGGTGAACTGGAACAGATCATTGGATTTCTGCACCTGGTCCGCGGCCTGAGCGAGCAGGGCATCGGTTTCTGCAGAGGTTATACGGAAAAGATCCTGCAGCGCCTGACGCAGTGCTGCAACTTCTTCTTTTTCCAGTGTGTGATCAGCATGCATGACTTCCGCCAGCAGCGCTGCACAGGCCAGAGAAATATCGTGTTCGTCTTTCTCTGGCTCGTGCTCTTTAAACAATGACAGTAAACGATCGATCAAGTCAGCTTCTCCAGTCGCCCGCGCAGCAGGCTTTCAAGTTTGCCCTGATCCGCGGCAAAGCGGCGGATGCCATCGGCGAGTTTTTCAGTGGCCATGGCATCTTCGTTCATCGCCCAGCGGAACTCTGCCTCTGACACGCTGAATTTCGGATGGTTCGCCTGTGCGGAGCCGGCCGACAAGCGCTGCGGCAGTGCCGCATCAGAGGCGGACAGTTCGGCCAGCAGGTTGGGGCTGATGGTGAGCTTGTCGCACCCGGCGAGACACTCAATCTCTCCCAGATTACGGAAACTGGCGCCCATCACAACCGTGCTGTAACCATGCGCCTTGTAGTGGTTGTAAATCTCAGTGACAGACTGAACACCCGGGTCATTATCACCGCTGAAATCCGCCTCCGGCTGACTGGCTTTGTACCAGTCGAGAATGCGGCCGACGAAGGGGGAGATCAATGTTACGCCGGCTTCTGCGCAGGCCACGGCCTGGGTGAAGTTGAATAACAGTGTCAGATTGCAGTGAATCCCTTCTTTTTCCAGCTGCTCGGCCGCCTTGATGCCTTCCCAGGTGGATGCAATTTTAATCAGAATACGCTCTTTGCCGATACCGGCCTGTTCATACAGATCAATCAGCCGGTGGGCTTTATCAATGGTAGCCCGGGTATCAAAAGACAGGCGTGCGTCGACTTCGGTGGACACCAGGCCCGGGACCAGCTGCAGAATTTCAGTACCGATGGCAACGGCTGTTTTGTCGACGGCCGCGGCCACCTGATCTTCGGCTGCGGCATTATCTTTTGCCCACTGCACCGCGTTATCAATCAGGGATGAATAAGCCGGCAGCTCGGCGGCTTTCAGAATAAGAGAGGGGTTGGTAGTGGCATCTTCGGGCTGGTGTTGACGGATGGCTTCAATGTCGCCGGTGTCAGCAACCACGACCGTCATGCTTTTCAGTGCGTCCATTTTACTCATAAGAATATCCGGATCTGTCATCTTCTGTGTATGAATCCCTGTCGTACCAGTAAACGTTCAGCGCTTACTTCTGTTTGCCGGGGATTGTGATGTTATCGGTCAGTCTTTAATATAACCCACTGGTTATCCATAGTTTTGCCTGCGCCCGCACGAATTCATGCGTGGAAATTGGCGGTGGCACGCAAAGCAAAAACAAAGACTTGCGAGGCGTTATGAAAGCACTATACACGATTGCATTATGGATGTTCACGACGGTAGCCATGGCGGCCGGAACTGTATGGATTGACGTGCGTACGCCGGAGGAATTTCACAGTGGCCATAAAGACGGGGCAGTGAATATCCCGTTCGACCAGATTAGTCAGCGTATCGGTGAGCTGAAACTGGAAAAAGATGCGGATATTAATGTCTACTGCCGCTCAGGCCGGCGTGCCGGCGTTGCCGAAAGTACACTGGAATCTCTGGGGTACACGGATGTGGATAACATCGGTGGCCTGGACGATGCGCTGAAGTACGGGCAGTAAACTACCCGTCGTCCGGCGCTGTCAGAAAGGCGAGCGCTTCTTCCAGCACCTCAATACCAGCGCCCTTACGGGGCGCTTTTTCACTCAGGTGACGGCGGTAAAGACGGGCGCCATACTGACCATTAAACAGCCCCAGTGTATGGCGGGTAATGTGATGCAGGGTGGTGCGGTTATCCTTCAGCTGCTCTTCAATGTACGGATACAGGCTGCGGACAACATCCGTTTTGCTGCGGGCGCACGGGGCACCTCCGTAGTAGAGTGCATCCACATCCAGCAAAAGCGCAGGGTTATGGTAAGCCTCGCGGCCTAACATCACGCCATCCACATGATTCAGATGTCCGGCGCATTCTGTGTGGGTTTTTATACCGCCGTTGATTATCACTTCCAGTTGCGGGAACTCCTGTCTGATACGGTAAACCGTGTCGTAATGAAGCGGCGGAATCTCGCGGTTTTCTTTAGGCGACAGGCCCTGCAGAATGGCTTTGCGGGCATGAATAATGAAGGTGCGGCAGCCGGTTTCTGCCACCTGGCCAACGAAATCCCGCAGCTGTTCATAGCTGTCCATATCATCAATGCCGATGCGATGCTTGATGGTGACATCAATGGCCGTCGCATCCTGCATGGCTTTAATGCAATCAGCAACCAGCGCCGGGTGGGCCATCAGACAGGCCCCGATCATATTGTTCTGCACCCGGTCGGAAGGGCAGCCGACATTCAGATTTACTTCATCGTATCCCCATTCCTCTGTCAGCCGCGCACACTGTGCCAGCGCTGCCGGGTCACTGCCGCCCAGCTGCAGCGCGAGTGGATGCTCTGCCTCGTGATAACGCAGAAAGCGCTCACGGTCGCCGTGAATCAGAGCACCTGTGGTCACCATTTCAGTGTACAGCAGGGCATTGCTGGTCATCAGGCGCCAGAAATACCGGCAATGGCGATCAGACCATTCCATCATAGGGGCGGTACTGAAGCGCCGTGCTCCGGGCTTAAGTGACTTATGGGAAGGGGGGGCGATGGATTCAGATGACATAAAACAACAAACCGGTGGTGATGAAATCAGCCGTTACTCATAACCTGTCAGACCTCTGGCCGGAGGGTAGGCTGACCAGGCTGAAGGATGGCGCAAGGTACAGCAAAACCCCGGTCTGTGCCAGCCAGAAGGCTTTCTTACCCCTTTAAATTGTGTAACGCGGAAACCGGGCTGAGTTTGCAGCTGGGCTACGCAGATCTTCTGGCAGACCTTCTGTTTGGTGCCTGCCAGGATACGACAAGGAGCCTCCTCTGGCTGGTGATGTACCCCAGCGGTCATGATTATCGGGTAAACAGCAAGCGTTTGCTTCTCTCTTTTGCTTCTCATTGCACTGCTTATCTGGCAGTGTTGTTTTTATTGATTTAAATATCACTTGCTAAAAAACTGACAAAGTACAGGGAGGTTGTATGAAATATCTGTTGATGGTGATGTTGTCGTTACTGAGCGTTCCGCTGCTGGCGGATGATACGAATGTTTTCATCAATAAAACCGTGGGAATCCAGCTCGTTAAACCGGATGCCTGGGTGTTTATGACAGCTGACCAGAATCTGGAAAGCCTGAAGCAGCTGGATATGAAAGATAAAGAATTCCATCAGACTATGGTGAAGTATTCATCTGTCCCGCTGGTTGCCATGGCTCGTCATAAAGAGCCATTTGATGATCTCAATCCCAGCTTTAAGCTGAATGTTAAACCGCTCGGGCAGTTTAAAGGTGCATCGGCGGTTACCATTGCTGAGTATCTGGTTCGCCCAATGAGCAAATATTTTGATGATTTCCGCATTATGCAATCTCCGGTCGGTGTCACCGTCGGCGGGCTTGAGGCGGGTTATGTCAGAATAAATTACAGCCTTGCCATTCCGGATGGACGAAAATTTCCCACCACCTCGGAAATCTGGGTGGTGCCCCGCGGTGATTATTTTTTCATGATTGGTGCCGGTACCCGCCAGGATGAAGCAACCGGCAACAGAGACGATATTGCGGCCATTATTGATTCCATTAAGTTCCTGAAATAACCGACCTGCGGCAAACTGCTGAACTTACCGGCAGAACGCGCTGGTAGTGCATCACGGTTCATTGATTGATCTGACTTATCAGCCTTATGAGGCAGATCGTTCAATGTGCGGGCGCAGCTGATGAGGAATTGCAGGATCAGGCAAACAATCAACAGTATTGGACAGACTGTTGCGGGAACGCCGGCATTATACTGCTGACTGTATTAACGTATGACATAAAGCCTGTGCTTCATTGTCATGCCGGATTTCAGTTTCACAGTACTGCAAGGAGTTCCTATGAAGACAATCGGTTATGCGGCGCATTCATCAGACGCGAATATGGTGCCGTATCATTTTGAACGTCGCGATCTGCGCCCGAATGATGTTGCGATTGAAATTCTCTACAGCGGTGTCTGTCACTCAGATCTGCACACTGTGAACGGAGACTGGGGGCCACAACCTTACCCGTTGGTCCCGGGCCACGAAATTATTGGCCGGGTGATTGAAGTCGGTGCCGATGTGACGGCTTATAAAGCCGGTGACCAGGTTGGTGTTGGCTGTATGGTCGACAGTTGTCAGGAATGTGATCAGTGCCATAACCACGAAGAGCAGTTCTGCCGGAACGGTATGACGCCAACCTATGGCGCGCCTGATCGCGTTACTGGCGAGATTACTCAGGGCGGTTATTCCAAACATATCGTTGTACGTGAGGAATTTGTTTTGCGCGTTCCGGATGGTATGGACCTGTCCCGGGCAGCGCCGATTCTGTGTGCCGGTATCACGACTTACTCACCGCTGCGTACGTTCGGTGTTAAAGAAGGCAGCCGGGTTGGTGTGATCGGTCTGGGAGGACTTGGTCATATGGCGGTTCAGCTGGCGGTTGCGATGGGCGCAGAAGTCACGGTTCTGAGCCGTTCGAAAAAGAAAGAAGCCGACGCCAAAGAACTGGGTGCGAAAGGTATTCTTGCATCAACGGATGAAGAGGCAATGAAAGCGGCTGCGTCCTCGTTTGATGTCATTATCGATACGGTACCGGTGAAACATAACGTCGACGTTTATTCACCACTGCTGGATATTGATGGCACGCTGGCCATTGTCGGTCAGGTGGGCAAAATGGAAGAGTTCATGTCGGCGGCACTGATTATGGGGCGTCGCCGGGTGGCTGGTTCGCTGATCGGTGGCATCAAAGAAACTCAGGAAGTTCTGGATTTCTGCGCTGAGCACGATATTTATCCGATCTGTGAAATGATTACGCCAGAGCAGCTGAATGATGCCTATGCGGTCATGGAAAAAGGCGATATTGCTCACCGCTATGTCATGGATATGTCTGGCGTGTCTGTTTAAAACGTCAAGTATTGTCATGATTATTCTTTCATCTCTGTCGGATGGAAGAATAATCTGGCACGGAGCTAAATACTGAAACAGCCCTGCGATGCAGGGCTTTTTTATGTCTGCGTTAACAAAGCCAAAGGGGGTTTTGACTGAGCTTCTGCGGCTCTGCTTTTTAATTGTTATTAGCGTGAAAGTTCCCGTTACTTTTCAGCGATTTTGTGGCCCGGAAAACAGAGTTAAGCATAGCAGGCTGATAGACTCGGCCCATTATTGATTAAGGAAGGAAGCTACCCTGATGAAAATTCTTCCGTTTGACGGAATCAAAATCGTCAGTCTGTTGTTGGGTTGCATTATTTTTGCCCATCCGGCTCTGGCGGATAAAGAAAAGCATCAGTACAAAAGCCATGACGGTTTGCCGCCGGGGCTGCATAAAAAAGTGCACAACGGAGGCTCTCTGCCTCCGGGCTGGCAAAAGCGGGTTCATGTGGGGCAGCGCCTTGACCGGGATATTTATGATCATCATGAGGTTGTGGTGCCGGTCGATGAAAATGGCCTTATTACTGTCAGAATCGGTGGCAAACTGATTCGTCTGATCGATGCCACCCGGGAGGTTGTGGACGTACTTTAATGGCCAGGATCCGTGCCCAGCAGCTCTTCGCAGGCTTTCTGATAACGGCTGCGGGCAACCAGCAGGTGCCAGCGTTTACCGCCTACCTGTCGCCAGAGAATGGCTGCACGGATACCGGCCAGCAACAGAGCACGGACTTTATTTGCCGTATGGCTGTTTTGCAGATATGTCGGATTACCGGTCACATGGATGCGGAAACTGAGGTTGCTGAGCGTGCTTTTGTAAAGATCCGCCAGCGAGGCTATTGTGTTTTCATGGCTGATGGAAAAGTGGCCGGCCTGGCGTGAGGCAGACTGAATGCCATTGCCCAGTGTCTCCAGCATATCGCTGCGTTTTGATAATTTTCGTTCCAGTAATATCAGACTGAGCGTGTAGCGGGTAACATCCGGGCTGATGTCGCGGGTGTTGCGTCCGAAAATACTGTGCAGGTGGTTCAGGCCCACGCTTAAATTGATCCGCGCGTTGCCATAGATGTCACCAAAATTGTCCGGTGACTGCACAAACAAAGCTTTCAGTAATGGCTCGCTGGCATCACCGGAAATATCCCCGGTACGTGCCAGTTGCTCGACCAGTGAAGCGGCCTGTACCACGGCTGCCAATGCAATAACCTGCTGTTGATTCGGATTAATCATGATTTCCGGTCTGTTCGATTACGCCACCGCCGTGGCAGCGTTCACCTGAATAAAATACCACGGACTGCCCCGGGGTGATGGCGCGCTGGGGTTGATCAAAACTGACGTAATAAACATCGCCGCGTTTTTCAATAACGCAGTCCTGATCATCCTGGCGGTAACGGACTTTGGCTTTGCAGCGCAGCGGCAGTTCCGGTTCTTCATTGATCCAGAATACCTGTTCGGTGGTCAGCCAGTCTTTAAACAGCAGCGGATGGTTTTTACCCTGCACAGCAATCAGCACATTGCGGCTGAGATCTTTACCGGCGACAAACCAGGGTTCATCCGGATATCCGGCCAGTCCGCCAATGCCCAGTCCTTGGCGCTGCCCCAGAGTGTGATACATCAGCCCCTGATGCTCACCGATATCGTCGCCCTGATCGGTTTCAATGCGGCCGGGCTGGGCGGGCAGATATTGTTTGAGAAAATCTTTAAAACGGCGTTCGCCAATAAAGCAGATACCGGTGGAGTCTTTTTTCGTGGCAGTCACCAGCCCCTGTTCTTCGGCGATGCGGCGGACTTCCGGTTTTTCCAGTTCGCCCACAGGGAACAGCGTCTGAGCAATTTCCGCTTCGCCGACGGCGTGCAGGAAGTAGCTCTGATCCTTATTCGGGTCCAGACCTTTCAGCAGGTAAGTATGGCCGTCTTCGTCACTGCGGCGTACATAATGGCCGGTAGCAATCAGGTCGGCACCCAGCACTTTGGCGTATTCAAGGAAAGCTTTGAATTTAATTTCACGGTTGCACAGAATATCCGGGTTGGGCGTACGTCCGGCCTGATACTCAGCCAGAAAATACTCGAAGACGTTATCCCAGTACTCAGCGGCAAAATTGGCCGTGTGCAGGTGAATGCCGAGCTTGTCGCAAACCTGTTGCGCGTCGGCGAGATCTTCTTTGGCGGTGCAATATTCCGTACCGTCGTCTTCGTCCCAGTTTTTCATAAACAGGCCTTCCACCTGATACCCCTGTTGCATTAACAGGTAGGCGGATACAGACGAGTCGACGCCGCCGGACATGCCGACGATGACTTTGGTTTCTGCCGGGGTTTTCATATCAGGGATGCTCGGTAATCACAGACAAAGGGTAACGTTTGCCCTGGAGATAATCTTCTGCACAGGTCAGCACCATGGCGCTGCGCAGTGCATTGCTTGCACGGAGTTCATCGATGGTCATCCAGACCGGACCAATAATGCCGTCATCCAGCGTGGCGTCGGGGTCAAAGCGCAGCGCCCGGCCAAACAGGCAATAACGGTGATAAGTGACGCCATTGGCAGGTGAGGTGTAAATATACAGACCGACCAGGCCTTCCGGCTCTACATGCCAGCCGGTTTCTTCCAGCGTCTCACGCACTGCGGCTTCGACAACGGTTTCACCCGCTTCCATATGTCCGGCCGGTTGGTTAATAACCTGCTCGCCGAGCGCAATCTCTTCGACCATCAGGAATTTACCTTCCTGTTCAACGATGGTGGCGACCGTTGCATGGGGTGTCCAGCGCTCGTTCATAACAAATCCCGTAAAATTAAGCGGCCGATTCTACCTGAAACGCCGGGGGAGGCTCAAACCATGCGCTTACTTTCGTCGTTTGCCAGGTTTGCCGGCAACCGGGCGTTTGCCCGCTGAGGGCCTGCTGCCCGGATGTCTGTCTTTCTTCGGCTGTGGCAGGTTGACGGTCTGGCGCTGATATTCACCGGGCTGCAGATTATCCAGTTGCCACGGGCCGATGGCTGCCCGGATGAGTCGCAGAGTCGGAAAGCCTATGTGTGCGGTCATCCGCCGGACCTGACGGTTACGGCCCTCGCTGATGCGGATCTCCAGCCAGGTAGTGACGTCATTGTCCCGCTGACGGATCGGTGGGTTGCGTGGCCAGATATCCGGAGCCGGAATAATACGGACTTTTGCCGGGCGGGTGGGGCCATCGTTCAGTGTGACCCCTTGTCGCAGCGCATTCAGGTCCGCTTCCGATGGTGCGCCTTCGGTCTGCACCCAGTAGGTCTTTTCCATTTTGTGTCTGGGGTCAGCAATCTGTGCCTGCAGGCGGCCGTCATCGGTGAGCAACAGAAGCCCTTCAGAATCATAGTCCAGGCGGCCTGCGGGATAGACGTCGGGCAGGTCAATAAATGCCTTTAACGTGCATCGTCCGGCAGAATCGCTAAACTGGGACAGGACGTTGAAAGGCTTGTTCAGAAGGATGAGAGTGGCCATCAGAATGTTCACAAGGTTCTGTAAGAAAACTACTTATTCTTTGGTCTAGCTTGCATTTTTTGTAGAAAAACTACAAATTAGCGCCCGGGCCTGACTGGCCGCCGGACACCATCCGGCCCGTATTTATCTCATATGACGGCAATCTTCCCCTGGCTAAGCGCCAGACGGAATCCGAACAGCGAGTGCGCAGCTAATCAGTTTATCCGGCCAAAAGCCAGTACTGCTGCGCCTCAGGCGATACAGCAACCAGTACCTCACAGGAGTAAACATGTCGACTGATACCCCTAAGATTATTTATACGGAGACTGATGAAGCCCCGGCTCTGGCCACATACTCTCTGCTTCCGATCGTCAGAGCGTTTACTCAACCGGCTGGTATTGCCGTTGAAACCCGCGATATTTCTCTCGCCGCCCGTATCCTGGCTACCTTCCCGGACTATCTGAACGAAGATCAGCGTCAGTCCGACGATCTGGCCGAGCTGGGCCAGCTGGCTAACCGTCCGGAAGCCAATATTATCAAGCTGCCAAACATCAGTGCTTCCATTCCACAGCTTGCCGAAGCCATCAAAGAGTTGCAGGAAAAAGGTTTCGCAGTTCCGGATTATCCATACGAACCGAAAGACGATAAAGAAAAAGAAATCCGTACCCGTTACGACAAAATCAAAGGCAGTGCGGTTAACCCTGTGCTGCGTGAAGGTAACTCTGACCGCCGGGCGCCGTCTTCGGTGAAAGAATTCGCCCGCAAAAACCCGCACAGCATGGGTGAGTGGAGCAAAGATTCCAAAACCCACGTGGCTCATATGGAAGCCGGTGACTTCTACGGCAGTGAAAAGTCTCTGACCGTTAATGAAGATTCCGATGTGCGTATCGAATTTGTCGCCGATGACGGAACGGTTTCTGTGCTGAAAGAAAAAACAGCTCTGCGTGCCGGTGAAGTCATCGACGCCTCCGTGATGAGCTGCTCCGCGCTGGAAGCTTTCTATGCCAAAGAAATTGCTGCCGCGAAAGAAGAGGGCGTACTGCTGTCCCTGCATCTGAAAGCCACCATGATGAAGGTGTCAGATCCTGTTATTTTTGGTCATGCAGTGAAGGTGTTCTTCAAAGATCTGTTCACCAAGTATGCTGAGACTTTCGAAAAACTGGGTGTCAACGTTAACAATGGTTTTGGCGATGTTCTGGCTAAAATCAAAACTCTGCCTGACGCCGAGCGTGAAGCCATTGAGGCGGATATCAAAGCGGCTTATGACAATGGTCCTGAGCTGGCAATGGTGGATTCCGATAAAGGCATCACCAACCTGAATGTGCCGAACGATGTGATTGTCGATGCCTCCATGCCGGCCATGATCCGTTCTTCCGGTCAGATGTGGGGCCCGGACGGCGCTCAGCACGATACCAAAGCCATGATTCCGGACCGCTGCTACGCCGGCGTGTATCAGGAGACCATCGACTTCTGCCGTGAAAACGGTGCGTTCGATCCGACCACAATGGGCACCGTGCCGAATGTGGGCCTGATGGCGCAGAAAGCTGAAGAATACGGCTCGCATGACAAAACCTTTGAAATCAAGGGTAAAGGTAAAGTCCGCGTACTGGATGCTAATGGTCAGCCGCTGCTGGAGCATGACGTGGATAAAGGCGACATCTGGCGTATGTGTCAGGCCAAAGACGCCCCGATCCAGGATTGGGTGAAACTGGCCGTAACCCGTGCCCGTCTGACCGCGACGCCGGCGATCTTCTGGCTGGATAAGAACCGTGCGCACGATGCACAGCTGATCGCCAAAGTGGAAAAATACCTTAAAGATCACGACACCGATGGTCTGGATATCAGCATTCTGCCGCCGGTTGAAGCAACCCGTGTGACGCTGAAACGTCTGAAAGAAGGTAAAGATACCATTTCTGTGACCGGTAACGTTCTGCGTGACTACCTGACTGACCTGTTCCCGATTCTGGAGTTGGGTACCAGTGCCAAGATGCTGTCCATCGTTCCTCTGATGGCCGGTGGCGGCCTGTTTGAAACCGGTGCCGGCGGCTCTGCGCCTAAGCATGTGCAGCAGCTGATCGAAGAGAATCACCTGCGCTGGGATTCCCTGGGTGAGTTTATGGCGCTGTCAGCTTCGCTGGAGCACCTGGCTCAGGCGACCAATAATGACCGCGCCCAGATTCTGGCCGATACGCTGGATTCTGCCGTCGGGAAAATTCTCGACCACAATAAGTCACCTTCCCGTAAGAAAGGGGAGATTGATAACCGCGGCAGTCATTTCTATCTGGGCCTTTACTGGGCGCAGGCACTGGCAGAGCAGAACAAAGATACTGATCTGAAAGTCTGTTTCGCCAAGCTGTACAATAAGCTGTCGGAAAACCGCTCTAAAATCGTTGAAGAGCTGGGTGCCGTGCAGGGCAAATCCGTTGATATCGGTGGTTACTACCGCCCGAATGGTGAGCTGGTCACTAAGGTGATGCGTCCGAGTGCGACACTGAACGACGCCATTGATAACCACTCCTGCTGAGTTATCTTCCGCTATAAAACAGAAAAGCCGCACAATGTGCGGCTTTTTTTGTTTCCGGATTGGTGGCCGGACAAAAACAGACTGATCAGCGAACATCAGCAAAGTTTTTCTGATGACTGATTCTTTAGTACCAGAATCTGCTCAGGCGGTTTCAGTTTTGCTGTCCGTCTGGCGTGCTGCCACTGGCTCACCTTTACTTGCAGGGGATGCTTCCTTTGCTTCTGAAGGCTCACCTGTCTCCTGGTCAATAGTGCGGATATTGATGGCGTGCGTGCCTTTTTCGCTGGGTTTGGTATCAAACACCACGGTTTGCCCGGCTTTGAGGGTGCGGTAACCGTCCATCTCAATCATTGAATAATGCGCAAACAGGTCTTCATTACTGTCGTCGGCAAGGATGAAACCGTAACCTTTTGCATTATTAAACCACTTTACTTTCCCTGTCTTCATGACTGCCTCCACTGCTGACCGGTTTTATAATAGAAATGGGTTCAGAACTGGTTAACATTCACACTACGCCGGGCTTCAGGGCTGGTCAAGTCCTGCTTAAATTCAGCATCATTGGCAGGCTGATGTCGGGCAGTAACGCTAGTGGTAGAGTGCTATGGAGGGTATCATTCAGGGCAAATATGTCGAACTTGTCAGCTTATGCATCAGATCCATAAATCTAAACTAAACTTACAATCAGATGAGCAGAATCCCGGGGATGACAGTGGTGTTGCGCTGGAAACAGCCAAGCCGAAACTGAAAAAACCCGATATGTATTACGTCATTATGATGAATGACGACTATACCCCCATGGAATTTGTGGTTGATGTTTTACAAAGATTCTTTAATAAAACACCTGAAGAGGCCACTCAGATCATGTTGACCGTACACACCAAGGGCAGCGCGGTGTGCGCGATTTACACAAAGGATGTTGCTGAAACTAAAGCTGCTATGGTGAATCAATATGCCAGAGACTCGCAACATCCGTTGATGTGTGAAATCTCGCCCGCAGAAGACTGAGGCTTAGGAGGCGCTATGCTGAACCGCGAACTGGAGCAGACCCTGAATGAAGCATTCAAGGATGCCCGCACCAAACGTCATGAGTTCATGACGGTTGAACATCTGTTGCTCGCGTTGCTGGACAACGACGCGGCGGCGTCAGTGCTGGAAGCCTGTGGCGCAGAAATTATCAAGTTACGTAAAGACCTGCAGGAGTTTGTCGATTCCACGACACCACTGATTCCGGAAAGCGACGGTGAGCGCGAAACCCAGCCAACACTGGGCTTTCAGCGGGTGCTGCAGCGGGCTGTGTTCCATGTGCAGTCGTCCGGCAAATCGGAAGTGACCGGGGCTAATGTTCTGGTGGCTATTTTCTCCGAGCAGGAAAGCCAGGCGGTCTATTTCCTGAAACAGCAGAATATCGCCCGGATTGATGTGGTGAATTACATCTCTCATGGTATTTCCAAGGTGTCCGGTGAAGAAGAATCATCCGAACAGCTGGGTGAAGACATGGGTGAGGAAGCCGAAAGCGGTAATAAAAGCGCGCTCGAAGGCTATGCGACCAATCTGAATAAGATGGCCAGAGAGGGTAAAATTGACCCCTTGATCGGCCGTGAATACGAAGTTAACCGTCTGGTGCAGACGCTTGCCCGTCGCCGTAAGAATAACCCGCTGCTGGTAGGGGATTCCGGGGTTGGCAAAACAGCCATCGTTGAGGGGCTGGCGAAGCGTATCGTTGATCAGGAAGTACCGGACGTCATCCAGGATGCTGTGGTTTACAGTCTGGATATGGGCGCCTTACTGGCGGGCACCAAATACCGCGGTGATTTTGAAAAACGCTTTAAGGCTCTGCTGGCAGAACTTAAACGCCAGCCGCATGGCATTCTGTTTATCGATGAAATTCACACCATTATTGGTGCCGGTGCAGCATCCGGTGGCGTGATGGATGCCAGCAACCTGCTCAAGCCACTGCTGAGTTCCGGTGAAGTACGTTGCATTGGTTCAACCACCTTTACCGAGTTCCGCGGCATTTTTGAGAAAGACAGTGCGCTGACCCGTCGCTTCCAGAAAATCGATGTGGCTCAGCCATCCGTGGAAGATACCTATAAAATTCTCAAGGGTCTTAAAACGCGCTTTGAGGAGCACCATAACATCCGTTACACCGATAAAGCCCTGCGCGCGGCGGCAGAGCTGTCGGACCGTTACATCACCGACCGCAATATGCCGGATAAAGCCATTGATGTGATCGACGAAGTCGGTGCGCTGCAGCATCTGATGCCGCCAAGTAAGCGTAAGAAAGTCATCAACGTGGCTGAAGTGGAGCATGTGGTTGCCGGCATTGCCCGCATTCCGCCAAAAACCGTTTCCGCATCGGACAAAGAACTGCTGTTCAAGCTGGAAGACAAACTGCGCATGGTGGTATTTGGTCAGGATGAGGCGATTGATTCGCTGTCGACCGCGATCAAGATGTCCCGTGCCGGGCTGACGTCGCCGCAGAAACCGATTGGTTCTTTCCTGTTTGCCGGTCCGACCGGGGTTGGTAAAACTGAAGTATCAAAACAACTGGCGTCCGTCATGGGAATGGAACTGGTGCGTTTTGATATGTCGGAGTACATGGAGCGCCATACGGTTTCCCGTCTGATTGGTGCGCCTCCGGGTTATGTCGGTTACGATCAGGGTGGCCTGTTAACGGAAGCCATCAATAAAAATCCGCATTGCGTACTGCTGCTGGATGAAATTGAAAAAGCGCACCCGGAAGTGTTCAACATTCTGCTGCAGGTCATGGACCATGGCACACTGACGGATAATAACGGGCGCAAAACGGATTTCCGTAATGTCATTCTGATCATGACAACCAACGCAGGCGCCGAGCAGATGAGCCGTTCCAGTATCGGCTTCACGCTGCAGGATCACAGTACCGATGGTGCTGAGGCGCTGAAGAAAACCTTCACCCCAGAGTTCCGTAACCGTATCGACAGCATCATTCAGTTTGAAGCGCTGAAACGCGATACCATTCTGCATGTGGTTGATAAGTTCCTCACCGAACTGCAGGCACAGCTGGACGACAAAGGTGTGGTACTCAATGTCGACGATGAAGCCCGTGCCTGGCTTGCCGAGCATGGCTATGACGCGCGCATGGGGGCACGGCCGATGGCTCGCCTGGTGCAGGAGAAAATCAAAAAACCACTGGCAGAGAAAATTCTGTTTGGTGAGCTTTCCCGCGGTGGGGAAGTGGATATTTCTGCTGAGGATGGAGAGTTGTCAATGTCTGTAGGGGAAGAAGTGCCGGCCTGAAGGCGGCACTTCCTGCCAGATGACATTAACGGGCGCGGTAAGTAATCCGGCCTTTGCTCAGATCGTAAGGCGTCAGTTCAACTTTCACTTTATCGCCGGTCAGGATGCGGATGTAGTTTTTACGCATCTTGCCTGAAATATGAGCGGTCACAACGTGGCCGTTTTCCAGTTTTACACGGAACATTGTGTTCGGAAGGGTATCAACTACTTCGCCTTCCATTTCAATAACATCATCTTTTGCCATTCGTCACCTGTATATAGCTTGTACAACGCGGGCGCATTCTGCCTGAAATTCACAAAAGAAGCAAAGTAAATGCCTGTTTCATCGGTGGGAATATGAAGCACGGCGGCAATCAGGGCGACAAAAGTGTCCATTTGCCATCAATCAGCGCGTCCAGCGGTACGAACTTCCGCTTATAGGCCATTTTTTTACTTTCATGCACCAGATAGCCCAGATAGTTGTAGGGCAGGGCAAGGCCATGGGCGAGATAATTAGCCTGTAAAATAAGCCAGGTTCCCAGAGAGCGATCCTGCTCATCGGGATCATAAAAGCTGTATACCGAAGACAGGCCATCTTCCAGCTGATCAAAAACCATGCAGGCGACCAGGCGACCATTCTTCCTGGCTTTAAGAAAAGCGGTGGTGCCGAAATCGCTGGCGAGGAAGTCGTCATACTGCTGTTCACTGGGTGGATACATATCACCATCCTGATGGCGTTCGCTGATGTAGCGTTCGTACAGGCGGTAAGTTTCTTCTGAGCTGTCAGGGCGGGTTACCTCGAGCGTCAGATCCCGGTTGCGGCGAAGGGTGCGTTTCTGGCTTCTGGAAGGCAGAAATTCGTTCACCCGGATGCGCACCGGCAGACAGGCATGACAGTCCGGGCAGGCCGGCCGGTACATCAGGCGGCCGCTGCGGCGAAAACCGTTGAGGCTGAGCAGGGTCAGCGTATGGCCATCCAGTTCGGCTCTGGGATCAACGTACAGGCTGCGTGATTGCTGACCTTCGAGGTAACTGCAGCTGTGGGTTTCCGGCGGCTGAAACAACAGAATCTTATTCATGCCAGATCTCCGGCAATCTGTACCGGCGGCGCCGTGACCGCGGCTTTGACGCGACGACTGAAATCCTCCCGTGTTGCTTCTTCGATGCCGAACTGCGCCAGGTGGCTGGTCTTCATCTGGCAATCAATCAGCTGCAGGCCGGCACGGAACAGTGCGGGTGCCGCGATAGCGAATGCAATTTTTGAGGCGTTATCCACCTGAGAAAACATAGATTCTCCAAACAGGGCCTGGCCGGTCAGCAGACCGTAAAAACCGCCGCTGAGTCTGCCTTCATGCCAGTATTCCACACTCAGAGCGCGACCGGCTTTATGCAGACGTGTATAGCTGTCGATCATATCATCACTGATCCAGGTGCCCGCTTCATGCTGTCGCGGCGCAGCGCAGGCGGTCATGACGTCGGTGAAAGCCAGGTTGGTGGTCACCCGGTAATTCTGCCGTCTTATCGCTTTGCGAACTGAGCGCGGAATGCGGAAGGAATCCGGCGTTATAATGGCGCGTGGAGCAGGGGACCACCACAGGCGCACTTCATCAGGATCATTCCAGGGGAATATACCGCGCCTGTATGCCTGGTCCAGCCACACAGGGGTAACCCGGCCGCCGGCAGCCAGCAGGCCATTGGGGTCGTCCAGTGCTTTATGCGGCGGTGGAAATTGCGGGAACGATGCTTCATCCAGCCAGTCAATCATGATAAACCCGTGGTAGACTTCGCCTTTTCATCAGGGAATTGGAAACACATTTTGCCAAAGCATACGACTGATCGTGATCTTCAGCCAGACCATGAACTGAACCCGGACGATATTCCGGTGCTATGGAGCCGTCGTCACGATGCCGTTTTTGTTGTTCTGACGCTGGCCAGCATCCTGTTGCTGCTGGCGCTGGCGACCTACAGTGGCCGGGATATGGCCTGGTCGGCGGCGGGCTCCGGGTCGCCGGGCAATGCGGTGGGCAAAGTCGGCGCTCTGGTGGCCGACATTCTGTTCCATGCCTTCGGTTACCTGGCTTATGCCATTCCCCTGCTGGTGATGGCGAAGCTGGGACAGCTGTTCCGTAAAACCCGTGCCGCCAGCGGCCGGGTCTGGCTGTTACGTGGCGTTGGCATTCTGTTATCACTGGCCGCCCTGTGTTCGCTGGCCGAAATGAGTATCTGGCATGGCGAACAACTGCCGGTCGGGGCCGGGGGGATTCTGGGAAAATCCCTGATATCCGTCTTTCTGCCGCTGTTTTCGTTTACCGGTTCCGCGATTCTTCTCGCCGGCATGCTGGCGCTTGGATTAATGCTGTTTCTGGAGTTTTCCTGGCTGCGCTTTTTCGACTGGCTGGGAGCTGCCGTTATCAGACTGGCCGGGCGCCTGAAGGAGCGCCGTTCCGGGGGCGCTGAAAGTGCAGATGAAAACGGCGCCGGGGCCAGCGCAGAGTCAGCATTGCTGGCTAAAAAAGCGGAACAGATAACGGCGGCGGCCGTGTCGCCGCTGCCGCAGGACGAACCGGACACCACCGATCAGCCGGAAGCAACGACAGGGCGCCGGAAGTTCTGGGGGCGTAAGCGTAAAACCGCGGAAGAATCATCCGGTAAAGAGACAGCGCCGCGCAAAGAGGCGATCGAGCCCGTGTTTGCCGCTGACCGCAGTGAGTCTTCTGATACGCCGGACGACGATTTTATCGATGTCCCCTGGCTCAATGATGATACTGAAGAGACTCCTTCCCGCCAGCCTGAGGCATCAGCAAGTAAAGGTTCATCCCGTGCGGCGGCCAGAAAAGCCACAGTCGCTGCATCAGCTGAACAAGAGGCAGAAAAAGAAATACCGATCCAGCCGCTGGAAAAAAGAGACAGTCAGCCCAGTGAGCGGGCCAAGCGGGAGTTGCAGGGCAAATTATTTGCCTCCGACGATCCGCTGCCGTCTATTGCTCTGCTGGACCCGCCGCGCACAGATCAGCCCCATGGTTTTTCCGCTGAGCGGCTGCAGGAATTATCCAAGCTGCTGGTGCAGAAACTGGCTGACTTCGGTGTGAAAGTAGAGGTAACCGCCGTCGCCCCCGGGCCGGTGATTACCCGCTTTGAAATTCAGCCGGCTCCCGGGGTGAAAGCCAGTAAAATATCCAACCTGGCCCGTGACCTGGCCCGTTCCATGGCGATGGTGGCGGTGCGGGTAGTGGAAGTGATCCCGGGTAAATCCGTGATGGGGATCGAAGTTCCTAACGAAGACCGGGCGGTGGTTTCGCTGAATGAAGTGCTTTCATCGGATAAGTACGATAAATCCAGATCACCGCTGACGCTGGCGCTGGGCCACGATATCGGCGGTAATCCGGTGATTACTGACCTGGCAAAAATGCCGCATCTGCTGGTCGCGGGTACAACCGGCTCAGGTAAATCCGTCGGGGTTAATGCCATGCTGCTGAGCCTGTTGTTTAAATCCACCCCGGAAGAACTGCGCCTGATTCTGGTTGACCCGAAAATGCTGGAATTATCCGTATATGAAGGCATTCCTCATCTGCTGACGCCGGTGATCACGGATATGAAAGAGGCAGCCAACGGACTGCGCTGGTCGGTGGCGGAAATGGAACGCCGTTATATGCTGATGGCGGCGCTCGGGGTGCGGAATGTTGCCGGGTATAACAAAAAGGTAAAAGATGCCATTGCTGCAGGCACGCCGATTCCGGACCCACTGTGGCAGATTGATCAGTCTTTTGATACCACGCCACCATTACTTGAACCACTGCCTTATATCGTGATCGTGATCGACGAGTTCGCCGACATGATGATGATGGTGGGCAAAAAAGTGGAAGAACTGATTGCCCGGATCGCCCAGAAAGCCCGGGCGGCGGGTATTCATATGATTCTGGCGACACAACGTCCGTCGGTGGATGTTATTACCGGCCTGATCAAAGCTAACGTGCCAACGCGGATCGCCTTTCAGGTGTCGTCGAAAATCGACTCCCGTACCATTCTGGATCAGGGCGGCGCGGAACAGCTGCTGGGCCATGGTGATATGCTGTTTATGCCTCCGGGCAACGCGCTGCCGGAGCGTGTGCACGGTGCATTCGTTGACGATGATGAAGTACATCGCCTGGTGGCGGAATGGAAAAAACGCGGCGAGCCGGATTACATCGAAGAAATTACCAGTCACAGCGAAGAAGGTGGCGGCCTGACACTGGAAGGCGGCGATGAAAAAGACGATCTGTATGATCAGGCCGTGGCTTTTGTTACTGAGAGCGGAAAATGCTCAATTTCCTCCGTGCAGCGTAAACTGCGGATTGGCTATAATCGCGCTGCAAGACTGGTGGAAACCATGGAAGCCTCCGGGGTTGTTTCTCCTCCGGCCCATAACGGTTCCCGTGAGGTATTGGCTGGCCGTGCGCCGCAATGACCCGGTCCCGAATATTATAAGCCGGTGAGCAGGCTTGTCAGCCTGCGTCATCGTCAGGAATACACAAGCACTCGTTTAAGGAATGTATTATGAAGCATCTGACTTCAGCGGTACTGATGCTGATTTCACTCACTCTGTCGGTTACCTCTCTTGCCAGTGCGTCGGCGTCTGAAGAGGCCGCACTGACCGATTTTCTCGCCAGAATAAAAAACCTGAAAACACTGGATGCCCGCTTTACGCAGTCAACCCGTGATAATCACGGCCAGGTTCTGCAATCCATGAGCGGCCAGCTGACCGTCGCCAAACCTGGCAAACTGCGCTGGCATACCGATGCGCCGTTTGAACAACTGGTGGTATCGGATGGAGAACTGGTTTGGGTTTACGATATGGATCTGGAGCAGGTAACCATCCGCGATATGGATCAGCGGGTGCAGGAAACGCCGGCGCTGTTGTTGACCGGGGATGCTGGCAACGTCGAAAAAAGTTTTGTGGTGGCAGAAGAATCCGCCGCTGGTGAGACAATTTTTCAGCTGGTACCGAAAGATTCCAGCCAGTTATTTGAGTCACTGGAGTTCCATTATCGTGGCGATCAGATTGTACGCATGATGATCTTTGACGCGGCCGGGCAGATTACTGAAATCAATTTTTCAGAGGTCACCGTTAATCAGGCGGTCGACAGTCAGGCGTTTGTGTTTAATGTGCCGGAAGGTGTCGACGTAATCGACGGGCGTCATGGCCGCTGATTTATTCGCCCAGGAAAACGCCTACGAACCGCTGGCGTCGAAAATGCGGCCGACATCGCTGGACGAATACGTCGGCCAGGAGCATGTGGTCGGGCAGGGTACACCGCTGCGTCGTGCGCTGGATAACGGCCAGCTGCATTCGCTGATTTTCTGGGGGCCACCGGGCGTGGGTAAAACCACCCTGGCGCGCCTGGTTGCACATTATGTGGATGCCGAATTTCTTGCCTTGTCAGCCGTAATGTCCGGGGTCAAAGATATCCGCGAAGCAGTTCAGCGCGCGCAGCAGTTTCATATGCGCGGGCGTAAAACGGTGCTCTTTATTGATGAGGTTCACCGCTTTAATAAATCCCAGCAGGATGCTTTTTTGCCGTACGTGGAAGACGGTACCTTTATTTTTATCGGTGCCACCACAGAAAACCCCTCCTTTGAACTCAATAACGCGCTGCTTTCCCGTGCGCAGGTCTATGTACTGCGCGCACTCAGTCAGAAACAGCTGGTTTATCTGTTGCGTCAGGCACTGAATAAAACCGCTACTCAGGCTACGGAAGAAGCACTGCAGCTGATTGCTTCAGCGGCGGATGGGGATGGCCGGCGTTCATTGAATATGCTGGAAATGGCCCAGCAGATGAGTCAGGACACTGTGCTTGACGTCACCGGTGTACGGGAAATTCTCGGCGATAAAGCACGCCGCTTCGATAAGGGCGGCGAAGCCTTTTATGACCAGATATCGGCTTTGCATAAATCCGTACGCGGATCGGACCCGGATGCGGCCCTCTACTGGATGGTACGTATGCTCGACGGCGGCTGTGATCCTCTGTACATCGCCCGGCGGGCCGTAGCCATCGCCAGCGAAGACGTCGGCAATGCGGATCCCCGGGGGTTGACCATAGCACTTAACGCCTGGGATGCACTGGAGCGACTGGGCTCGCCGGAAGGCGATCTTAATCTGGCGCATGCATTGGTGTATCTGGCCTGTGCCCCGAAAAGCAACGCTGTCTACCGCGGGCTTGCCCGGGCGCGGGAGCTGGTCACCGGTAATCCAAGTCTGGAAGTGCCTCTGCACCTCAGAAATGCGCCGACAAAGTTGATGAAAGAGCTCAACTATGGCGCTGAGTATCGTTATGCTCACGATGAGCCGGAAGCCTTTGCTGCCGGGGAAAATTATCTGCCCGAAGTGCTGCGCCATGAACGCCTGTACCAGCCGTCAAACCGGGGGCTGGAAGGGAAAATCGGGCAAAAGCTTGAGTATCTGCGTCAGCTGAATCAACAATCGCCGCGGCAGCGTTACCCGGAGGAGGGTGAATGAGTTTTTTCTGGATTGGCCTGGGCGGGGCGTTGGGGGCTATAAGCCGCTATGTGGTGGCTACCGGCATCTTCAAATGGATGGACAAACCCTTTCCTTATGGCACCTTAAGTGTGAACCTGATAGGCTCCTTTGCCATGGGAGTGGCCTATATCTGGCTGGTTGAGCACCAGTGGGGCGGGGACTATCACAAGCAGTTGCTGATGGTTGGCTTCCTGGGTGCTTTCACGACCTTTTCTACCTTCTCGCTGGAAAGTGTTGCTATGTTGCAGCAGGAACGCTGGCTGGCTTTTGCCGGTTATGCGGGCTTCAGTCTGACAGGGTGTCTGCTGGCAACCGTGGCCGGGATGTGGCTTTCTAAATCTCTTGTTTAAATTGTTATTGGTATAAAAAGTAATGCTGGACGTTAAGTTTATTCGCGAAAACCTGGAGCAGGTCACCTCGGCTCTGGGCAAAAAGGGGTTTGTTTTCAACGCTGAAGAGTTCAGTCAACTGGATGAGCAGCGCAAATCGGCACTGACCCGGGCTCAGTCGTTACAGGCAGAAAAGAAGAAAGCGTCCAAGCAGATCGGCCAGCTGATTGGTCAGGGCATGTCGCCGGAAGATGCCAAAGCTCAGGTGATGGGCAGCATCGATTCGGATATTTCAGACGCTGAACAGGCCGCCAGAGAAGCAGAACAGGCATTGCATACCCTGCTGATGAGCATCCCTAACGTACCGGATGAGTCTGTGCCGTTCGGTCAGGATGAAGACGACAATATTGAAGTGCTGACGTGGGGCGAGCCAACACAATTCAGCTTTGAGCCAAAAGATCACGTTGATCTGGGTGAGCCCCTGGGGCTGAGTTTTGATGATGGTGCCGTGGTGGCGGGTTCCCGCTTTGTGGCGATGAGTGGTGCTATGGCCAGACTGCACCGCGCCATTGCCCAGTTTATGCTGGATACTCATGCCGAAGAGCACGGATATACTGAAACGTATGTCCCTTATCTGGTGAATAGTCAGGCACTGGAGGGCACGGGTCAGCTGCCAAAATTTGAAGAAGACCTGTTTAAAATTCCGGGCGCCCAGGGCGATAAAGATTTTTACCTGATTCCGACGGCAGAAGTACCGGTCACCAATTTATTGCGTGAATCCGTCACAGACGCCGAACTGCCCATCAAAAAAGTAGCGCACACCCCCTGTTTCCGCAGTGAAGCCGGCAGTTATGGCCGTGATACCCGGGGTATGATCCGCCAGCATCAGTTCGACAAAGTGGAGCTGGTACAGTTTGTTAAAGCCGAAGATTCTGAAGCAACACTGGAAGAATTAACCGGTCATGCAGAAGCTATCCTGCAGAAACTGAATCTGCCTTACCGCAAGGTTATTCTGTGCGGTGGTGATCTGGGATTCTCGGCGCGTAAAACCTACGACCTTGAAGTCTGGCTGCCGGGACAACAGAAATATCGTGAAATTTCTTCCTGCAGTAATTTCGCCGATTATCAGGCGCGACGCATGCAGGCGCGCTGGCGTAATCCACAAACCGGCAAACCGGAACTGCTGCATACGCTGAATGGTTCCGGTCTGGCCGTAGGGCGCACCATGGTTGCTGTGCTGGAAAATTACCAGCAGGAAGACGGCAGTATTATTGTGCCTGAAGCACTGCGTCCTTATATGCGTGGTCTTGAGGTAATTTCTCTATGATGACACTTCCCCTCGTACTGCGGGGGGATGTACGTCCCTTCGTCATCGTTGGTGGTGGCCCTGTTGCTGCCCGTAAAGCGGATACCCTGGTAAAAGCCGGCGCTGAGGTGTTGCTGATTGCGCCTCAGGTCACGGCGGATATTCAGTCGCTGGCGGATGATGGCGCTCTGACACTGGCGCTGCGCGAAGCGCAGTCCGGTGAAGTATTCCGCGCTGGCTCTTTTGTGGTGCTGGCCACCAATGACGCCGACACCAATCAACAACTGGCTGAGCAGGCCAGAGCGCAGCACTGTTTTGTCTGTCGTACCGATCAGCCGGATGATAACGACTTTATTTTCCCGGCTGTCATTGACCGTTCCCCCCTGATGGTCAGTGTTTCCACCCGTGGTTCCGCCCCGGCGTTGACGCGCCATATCCGGCAACGGCTGGAGGCTTTCATTCCTCAGGACTATGGCCGCCTTGCCGGTTATGCCGAATCTCTGCGTGAACGGGTTAAATCCCTGCTGCCAAAGCAGGAGCGGGCGGCATTCTGGCGTCGCTGGCTCAACAGCCGGGCACCGGAAATGATTCTTGCGCGTCAGCCACAACGGGCTGAGGCAGAAACGGAAGCCTGTCTGCAGGGGCAACAGATGCAGGGCGAAGTGGCCCTCGTTGGTGCCGGCCCCGGTGATCCTGATCTGCTGACCTTCCGGGCGCTGCGCCTGATTCAGTCGGCGGATGTGGTGTTTTACGACCGCCTGGTCGGTGATGGCATTATGGATCTGGTCGATCCTGCTGCTGAAAAATATTATGTCGGCAAAAAAATGAGCCACCATTCAGTGCCGCAGGATGACATTAATCAATTGCTTATCCATGCCGCACAGGAAGGAAAAAGAGTGCTGCGACTGAAGGGGGGCGATCCCTTTATTTTTGGTCGTGGCGGCGAAGAAATTCAGCAGCTGGCCGGTACCGGTATTCCTTTTCAGGTGGTGCCGGGCATTACTGCCGCCAGTGGTTGCGCCGCTTATGCCGGTATACCCCTGACTCATCGTGATTATGCTCAGAGCGTTCGTTTTGTTACCGGCCATCTTAAAAACGGCACCTGCAATCTGCCCTGGAATGAATTGATTCACCCGGATCAGACGCTGGTGATTTATATGGGCCTGAACGGTTTGCCGGTTATCTGCAGTCAGCTTATAGCCGCTGGTATGCCACCGGAGACTCCGGTGGCTCTGGTCGAAAAAGGCACGCTGCCGGAACAGAAAGTCCATATAGGAACGCTGAGCAGCATGCCGCAATACATCGAGGGGCGGGAAATACACGCACCGACACTGACGATTGTGGGGGATGTGGTGCGCCTGCATGAAACCCTCAAATGGCGCCCCTGACCAAAGCAATTCTGATTTCCTGTTCTAAGCTTAGGCTCAATAATGGAGATTATCGGGCCGGAGCATGAACATTCTTAATTCCCTCAGAATACGAACCAAAATACTGACCCTGGCCGGGGTTGCGATTGTTGGTTTTTTGATCAGTTTTTTCGTCAATATGAATATGAACACCGCGAATTCCCAGCGGCTGGAACGCATTCAGAAAACTTTTTTCCCTGTGGTTGAAACTTCCAAAGCGAACATTGAACGGCTGGCCAGAATTGAAGAACTGTTTTCCACCGCAGTAACCACGGGCGATCAGGATTTCGTCGTCACGGCAGAAAAACTCGGTCAATCCATGGAATCCGGTTTTCAGACACTGGAATCTCTGTGGCCGGAGCAGGCCGCTGACGTTAAAAACAGCCGGCGTCTGTTTAATGAATATTTTCGCGATGCCCGCCAGTTAGCGGCCGGCATGATTGATGGTTCGCTGGATCCGATGGCCATCGGACCGACCATCGAAAAAATGAATAACGCACTGGCAGCCGCAAAAATAAATCTCAAAGAATACGCCGACAGCGGTGTTTCAGCGTTCAACAAAACCGTCGAAACCTCGAACAAAGCGGCAAAAAATGCGCTGTCTATGGGGGTGATTATCACGCTGGTGACACTGGCAATAGTCGGTGTGGTGGCCTGGTCTATGGCGCGCGGGATTAATGCATCAGTGTCACGCCTGGTCAGATCTCTGCGCGATATCGCCAGTGGTGAAGGGGATCTGACATCGCGGATAGAAATATCGGCTCAGGATGAAATCGGCGACGTGGTGCACTGGTTTAACCTCTTTATAGAAAAGCTGCACCGCAATATCGGTGAAGTCGTCAGTACCACTCATCCGCTGGCAGAATTGTCGGCCAACCTGGGTAGTCTGACGTCGGAAACGTCAGACATAACCGGCAAGCAAAACCGTGCTACCGAACAAACATCACTACTGGTGGACGAAATGGTTGCCAGTGTGCAGGAGGTTTCCGGCCATGCCGGGTCTGCTGCCCGTGAAGCGACAGAAGCCGATCAGGCAGCCAAAGAAGGGCGCTCAATTGTTAAAGACACGGTGCAGAGTATTAATGAACTGGCGGGTGAAGTGGAACACGCCAGTGAGGTAATCCGCAAACTCGAAGCCGATACCGCTAATGTCGGCAGTATTCTGGATGTGATTAAAAGTATTGCCGAACAGACCAATCTGCTGGCGCTCAATGCGGCCATTGAAGCGGCCCGGGCGGGAGAGCAGGGCCGCGGCTTTGCTGTCGTGGCGGATGAAGTCCGCACACTGGCATCGCGTACTCAGGATTCCACTCAGGAAATCCAGGCGGTGATAGAACAACTGGAAAATGCTGCGCAATCCGCTGTGGCAGTTATGGATTCCAGTAAAACCCGTGCCACAGCAAGCGTCGGACAGGCTGCCAGAACGGATGAAAGTCTGCAGGCGATTACCGCGAAGGTCGAATCAATTACGCTGATGAATACCCAGATCGCCGACGCAACGGAGCGCCAGACTCAGGCAGCGTCCAGTATTAAACATAATGTTCTGGGGATTAAAGAAACATCCTCCGAAGCGATGACCAGTATGCAGAAGGTTGAACAGGCCAGTCGCTCGCTGTCCGATATCAGCAATACCCTGCAAAGCGTCGCCGGTCAGTTCAGGGTCTGAAGGCCTGCTCTGACGTCAGGTTTTAATCCCGGGCCGGCAGCGACTGCGTTTTCGGCCGGCCCGTCACTTATTTATTTTCAGGGTAAGATTAAACTGCCCGCGCTGTTCCCATTGGCGGGTTACTTCGGCCGCTGCGGCAGCATAATCATGGCTCTGACGGATAGCGCATAAAGCCAGTGCTGCGGTCCTTAATACCGCTTCTTCACCGTACTCGTTATCAGTGTCGCCGTTCCATAAGGCTGCTAACGGGGCAATGTCTGCCGTGCTGAGTTTGCCCTCGATATGAGGTGCCTTACCGGGGATGCTGATCAGACCATTCTCATCCTTTAAAGTATCGTTCAGATGAGTGCTGGCTTTACAGGTACGCTCCGGATTCACTTCAAATTCCCCGCCTTCGCCTTTGATTACGATGCAGGATGTATTATTCAGCGCGGCGGCTTGGGTGTGAACCGGAGCATAATTAGGATGAAACACACCCTGTACACTGACACAGCCAGCCGGGGCGATGGTTTTCATGACGGTATTAATGGGTGAGCGTACGCCCAGTACTGATTTCAGCCCCAGCCATTGCTGTAACACAGGGTTAAGCACAGCACAGGGAAGGTAGGTCAGCGAAGGCGCATGCTTCAGGTCTGTCATGCTGTTGGATATCGGAAAGCCAAACGCGGCAAAAACTTCGTGTAAATAAATACGCCCTTCGGTGTGGGATTCGGTGCCGTGAGCCAGAATGCGGTAGCCCATCTGATTGAGTAACAGCATGGCCAGAAAACACCAGAAAGGCTGGCGGCGTTTACCGGCATAAGATGGCCAGATCAGGTCCGCGTTAATGTTTGATGGCCATAGCTCGTTAATCGCAGCGGCGAAGCCAGCGAGTTCTTCCGGGCTTTCTTCTTTCACCCGCAGGAGCATAAAAATAGCACCTGTCTGCTCGGGCAAGGCATTACCGCTGAGCATGTTCTGCATGGTAAAACGGGCTTCTTCAAAGTTCATATTACGGCTGCCGTTTTTACCGCGCGCCAGGATGCGTACATAATCGGCCAGTAAATGGCTCATAAACAATTCTCCGGCCGGGGAAGTCCGGCAATTTTGGCTGCGAGTTTTGCCGGGCTGCCCGGGAACAGCGTCATCAGATAAATACTGCCGGATTTCTCTGGCCCCAGGGTCTGTTTCAGGTACTTGCTCAGCGGCCGCATGGCCGGTGATATTTCATACTCGCGGTAAAAATCCTGCAGGGCATGAATAATTTCCCAGTGTTCGTCGGTCAGTGTGATGGCTTCCTGCTCAGCCAGCAGGTGGGCAACGTCCGGTGACCAGTCATCCAGATTGGCGAGAAAGCCATCCTTATCCAGTTCAGGCAACATAATTATATCCAGCTCAGAGTGTTATGAGACTGCAGCGTCAGGTCGACCCAGCGCGCGTCGTCAACGGCGTGGATATGTTCCGGCACTGAAATTCCCCGCGTAGCGGCATCCTGCTGACGAATAAAACACTGGCAATTCGCCGGCAGAGGGCTGCCCATCATGGCATGGGTAGCCAGATACACGCCGTCTGATGCCAGTAATAATGCATCACCGCTGGCGAGCCATTGAATGGCGCGTTGCGCGGTGGCCGGGTCTGAGCTTAAAAGAAGGTGCAGTGTCATGTTCAGAAACTCAGGCAATGGTCGGCGGCGGCCAGTTCAGACATTACGTCCTGATGCGATGCCGGGCGGGCGAAGGCAGGCAGATCACCGGGATTGAAATGAAAACGGTCGTTATCATCCGTGCAATACAGAACTCTGTCGCAATCGTACACGGGCAGGGCTTTTATCAGACTGGCCGGGGATTTGCCGGTTATTTTTCGCGCCGCCTGTTCTTTAATCAGCCAGCCAATACCGGCGCCGGTAAATATCAGACTGACATCATGATCAAATGTCGCCAGCGCCAGCGCCAGCTCAATAACTTCCGGGTCCGGTGATGGCGGGGTGGAAATAACAACGCAGACAGAACTCATAGTGGATTCACCTTCAGAATTCGACGATATGTTGGGAGTCATGGCAGGCGTCTGCCATTTCACCAAGTCCGGTTAATACAAAACCACTGGCCAGCGTTGCCGCCGGAAGATTGTAGCGTTGTTGCTCCCGGGTATCGGCAATCCCCCGTCTGAGTGCATTAGCAATACAGACCTGGAGCTCTGTGCCTGTCTGTTGTGCAAGAGACTGCCATTGCCCGCAAACAGTCTCTTGTCCCTGCACGGGTTGTTGGCTGTTCAGTGCGACGAATACCGCATCCTGATAAAAAAATACGCGGCACAGACGGTGCCCGGCCCGGATCAGGGCATGGGCAAAATCCAGCGCCGTCTGGTGATTATTGGTTGTATATGGGCTGGATTTAACCAGCAGAGTGAAATCAGACATAGGTATATTTCCGCACGATGCGCTTATGGTATCCGCCCGCGGTGTGAATGCAATCCTTGCTGATGAAGAGGACGTATCGTATTGATTTATAAAAAAAAGTGTTGACGTTGAAATGTGGTTGGGTATGATACGTCGCGTTCGGAGGGATGGCTGAGCGGTTGAAAGCACCGGTCTTGAAAACCGGCATACGTTAATAGCGTATCTAGGGTTCAAATCCCTATCCCTCCGCCATTATTCAAAAGACCAGCACGCAAGTGCTGGTCTTTTTTTTGCCTGAAAGCTGGCCTTTAATCGAAAATTCGCGGCGGGAAACTGAAAGCTGGAGGTGTGACTGATAGCTGATAGCAGTGGCTGAAAATCGCACCGATAATTCAGGGATTCAGGGATTCAGGGATTCAGGGATTCAGGTGGAATCAGATGCCCTGCAGAGCCAGGGTTAACAGCGTCAGGCTGCTGCACGCCATAACAATAATGGCAAGCCATTCGGTTGCAATGAGCAGGGTGAATAGCTGACGCAGTGACGCAGAGGCAATCCGGATTGGCCTGAGGTTCATAATGATCCGTATAAGTCAGTAGTTATACGGATAATGATGGTCCAGAAGCCGGCGCGGGGATGTGGCTTTTATGTGAGGCTGTGTGTCGGATTGTAATCAGTTTTTGATCATCTCGCCGATGAAAGCGCTGACCGAGCGCCCCAGGGCATTAAGATCATAGCCACCTTCCAGGATGGCCACGACGGGAGTTTTGCGACTTTTACTGTATTCGGTGATCCATTGTCCAAGCCAGCGGTAATCATCATCTTCCAGGCAAAGCTCAGCCATCGGGTCGTCTTTGTGGCCATCGAAACCGGCAGACACAATGATGACCTCCGGGGCGAAGCCGCGCAGCCGTTTCATCCAGCCTTCTTCCACTTTTTCACGAAAGGTTTCGCTGCCGGTTCCGGCATCCAGGTAAACATTGATTAAATTGTTGTATTTGGCTTCTTCGTGGTGAGTGTATGGGTAAAAAGGGTGTTGAAAGGCAGAAAATATTAAAAACCTTGGGTCGTTCTGCAAAATGTCGACTGTGCCATTGCCTTGATGGGCATCAAAATCCAGAATAGCGATCCGCTGCGCATGGTGCACTTCAGCAGCACGCAAAGCGGTGATGGCGACATTGTTAAAAAAGCAGAATCCCATGCTTTTACGGTGTTCGGCATGATGACCCGGCGGCCTTACCGAGACAAAGGCGTTATCGTAGGTGCCTTTTATGACATCATCCAGGGCAAGTGTGCTGGTTCCGACGGAATACAGAGCTGCGTCAAAACTGCCGGACGACATGGGTGTATCTTCATCCACATAGATATGGCCCTGTTTCGGCTGGATCATTTCCAGCTGCTCGACGTAACCATGGCTGTGGGCCCGCAGGATGTCAGGTTTGTGCGCTGGCTGGCCATCAACTACGGTAAGTTGTTCAAGTATGCCGCGGGATTTCAGCTGATGCTCGATGGCGACGATACGCATAGCGTGCTCGGGATGGTCATCGCCGGTATCGTGCGCAAAATGATGCTGAAAGGTGTAGTAGGCGGTGGTCATATCGACTATTTTTACCTGAATAAACGGCGGAAGCTTCCAGTGTATCCGGGTGGATGCTGAACGCCAACCAGTTCGCGGCCTGCCTTCAACTAATGGAGTATGACCGCGGAGTAATACAAGTAGACAGTGGCCGGGGGCTTCAGGCACCGCAGTGCTGCTGATATAACAGGCACATACACCAGACGTCATTGCTGACCTGATAAAGGATGTACCCATGGGCACCCGCTCGCTAGAGTTGTTTTTTCAGCCGAAATCCATCGCCGTTATTGGTGCGTCTGAGCGCCCCGGCAATCTGGGCGGAGCCATTGTCCGTAATCTGCTTAACGGGGAATTTCCCGGTCTGATTATTCCGGTGAACAGTCGTGGCTATAAAGAAGTGTATGGCATTCCGGCATTGAGCCGCATCGGTCAGATTGAAGATCCGGTGGATCTGGCCATTATCTGTACGCCGGCGGAAACCGTTCCGAAAATCATCAAGCAACTGCATGCCAAAGGCGTGGGGGCGGCCATGTTGCTGACGGGCGGTATCGCCCGTACACGCTCCTGGCAGTTCCGTCCGTCCTCCGAGCGTTTGAATCAGGTAGTGCAGCAGACGCGGATGCGCATCATGGGGCCCGATTGTCTGGGGATGGTGATACCGGGCCGTAAAATTAATGCCAGCTTTCTTCATGTGCCGGTCCGCAAAGGGCATATCGCTTATGTCGGACAATCCGGAACCCTGGCCTCCGGTGTTATGGACTGGGCGTTCAGCCGGCGCATCGGGTTTTCGCATGTGCTGACGCTGGGTAAGAGTCAGGATGTTACTCTGCCGGATCTGATTGATTACATCGTTAAAGAACCGCCGGTGCGCACCTTGTTGATTCAGCTGGATGAATTCGGCTCAGGCAAAGCTCTGATCCGGGCGCTGCGGGCGGCGTCACGCCATAAACTGGTATTGGCGGTGAAAAGCAACCGCTTTCAGGAAAATCCCTTAAACCGTATCGCGACCCCCAAAGGGCTGCGTTCCCGGGATGCGCTTGTGGATGAAACCCTGGCCCGGGCGGGGGTGTTGAGGGTGTCAGCCACAGATGAATTATTCGACTGTGTTGATGCGCTCAGTCAGCGCCGGGAAGCCTTTGGGCCGCGACTGGCCATTGTTGCTAACGGACGCGGTCCGGCCATTCTGGCTATGGACCGCCTGCTGCATGACAGAGGCGTACTGGCAAAACTATCTGAAGATACCCGGACTCATCTGCGCGGGCTGCTGCCGGAATACCTGCGCACGGATAACCCCATTCTGCTGAACCCGGAACTGAATCCACAGCAGCTGGCGGCAGTGACTCAGACGCTTCTGCGGGACAAACAGGTCGATGCCATTCTGATGATTTATATTCCCAGTCTGGGGTCTGATCCGCTGGCGAATGCCGAATCGCTGGTAAAGGTAGCCAAGAGCAGTAATAAAACTATCCTCACCAGCTGGATGGGCGAATACTCGGTGGAGGAAGCCCGTGAGTGCTTTGATCAGAACGGCATTCCGACTTTCGATACACCGGATAACGCGATTAAATCCTATATGTATATGGTGCAGCACCAGCGTACTCAGGATCTGCTGCGCGAGACACCGGAAAGTCTGGAAATCCCCATTTCATCCGCTTACCATGAAGTCGATAAAGATATTCTCGCGGTACACCGGCCGGGCGACTATCTGCTGCCGACCCACGCCTGGGAACTGCTCAAGGCCTACGGATTTTCCTGTGCCGATGCCATGTACCGGACCAGTCTGGCCGACCTGTTAGCCGAGTCTGAATCCGTTCCCGGCCCGTGGGTTTTACGGGTGCATCACCGTGATTATCTGTACCCCTTTGCTTATGGCGACAATCCGCGTGAGCGGCTGCGTTCCGTGGCGCGTGACCTGCGGTCGGTGGAAGCGGTAGAAGAAGCTTCGGCCGAACTTGAAGAGCAGATTCATAATGCCTTCCCCAACAGTCCGGTGCTGGGTTATACGCTGCAAACCATGCATCGCGCGCTGGATAATCTGCAATTCTCCTTTGGCATCGGCCGTGATTCAGAAATCGGTCCTTATCTGTTTTTCGGCGGCGGGGGGTCAACCGCAGATATTCTGGTGGATCGCCAGGTGGCGCTGCCGCCACTGAATGCCAATCTGGCTGAAAAGCTGATTAAACGCAGTCACTTTTACGAAGTGCTCACAGAGCGTTCGGATAACCTGGAGCGTGAGCTGGTGACGCTGGAGCGCTGGCTGGTTGCCTTGTCACATATGGCACTCAATCATCCATGGCTGGCCGGGCTGGAGGTGAATGCGATCCGTCGCCAGGTGGGTCATTACATGATCATCGGTCTGGCCGGCGAGGTTGGGCACTCGATGAAGAGTGCGATTCTGCCTTACCCCAAAGAACTGGAAACTCATTACGAAAGCCGCAATGGACATCAGTACGATGTGCGGCCGATCCGCGGCGAGGATGAACCGCTGCTGGAAGATTTTTATAACCGCCTCAGTGCAGAATCCCTGCGCCTGCGCTTCTTCTCAGCACGGCGGCAGTTTGAACACCGCGAGCTGGCGCGCTTCACTCAGATAGATTATGACCGCGAAATGGCTTTTGTGGCATTGCACGATGGCGTGCTCTATGGCGTGGTCCGGGTATGGATTGATGCGGACGATGTGGCGGCGGAATTCTCAGTGATTATTGATGACAACTGTCGCGGTGAAGGCCTTGGCCTGAGGCTGATGCAGGATATTATCCAGTACCTGAAAGACCGTGGCGTACTGCAGATATACGGTTCTGTGCTGCCCCATAATACGGGGATGCTGAAACTGGCGCAGCGGCTGGGATTCAGCCATCGTCATAACCTGGATGAAGGTGTCGTGGAAGTCGGGATGAACCTTAATCCGATGAAATACGCCTGGCAAAGAAAACGAATGGTGCAACTGTGATGCGTTTACGGCATTGCGCGCGTAGAATAATAACAATGGCAGCGGATTGCGCAGGCTGTAGTGCTTGTGTGAGTCCTGTGGGAGCGCCTGTGAGGCCTCGGCCAGCCTGTCGCAATCCGGAAGTTACGGGGTGGATGTTTGATTAAAGTACTGGTTGTTGATGATCACGAACTGGTCCGCTCGGGTATATCCCGCCTGCTGGCGGATACCCGCGGTATCGAAGTGGTAGGGCAGGCTGAAAGCGGCGAAGAAGCGGTGCAGTTTGCCAAAGAGCATGAGCCGGATATCGTGCTGATGGATATCCGTATGCCGGGTATCGGCGGGCTGGAAGCGACCCGCAAAATTCTGCGTCACAATGAAGAAATTCAGGTGATTGCAGTAACCGCCTGTGATGACAATCCCTACGCATCCCGACTGTTGCAGGCGGGGGCTTCCGGGTACATTACCAAAGGGGCTGACGCTGAAGAAATGGTTAACGCCATTATGAAGGTGAAAAGCGGGCAAAAGTATATCAGTCCGGAAATTGCACAGCGCATGGCGCTGAAACCCTTTCAGCAGGACCAGGCATCCCCGTTTGACGAATTATCCGAGCGTGAAATGCAGATTGCACTGATGATCGTCGGTTGTCAGAAAGTCCCGGAAATCAGCGAGAAACTCTTTCTCAGCCCGAAAACCGTGAACAGTTATCGCTACCGTATTTTTGAAAAGCTGGGAATAGACAGTGATGTACAGCTTACTCATATGGCCGTACGTTATGGGCTGGTAGACCCGGCAGCTGCAAATTAATGTCCGATTTTGACATCAAAGCCTTCCTGAAAACCCTGACTCAGCGGGCCGGTGTATACCGTATGTTCGCCGCTGACGGCGAGCTGCTGTACGTCGGCAAGGCAAAAAACCTTAAAAACCGCGTTTCCAGCTACTTTCGTGCCCGTGGACTGAACAGCAAAACGGTGGCTCTGGTCAGTCACATTCACCATATCGAAGTGACGGTGACGGCCAGTGAGGCGGAAGCCTTGCTGCTGGAACAGACGCTGATTAAGCAGCACCGGCCGCAATACAATATTCTGCTCAAGGATGATAAATCCTATCCGTATCTGCACCTTTCCGACCATCCGTATCCCTTGCTGGCCTACCGGCGTGGCAAACGGCGCAAGAGCGGTCGTTATTTTGGCCCCTATGCGAATTCAACCGCAGTGCGGGAAACCCTGAATTATCTGCAGCGTCTGTTTCTGCTGCGCAACTGTGAAGACAGTTATTTCCGTAACCGCAGCCGGCCTTGTCTGCAGTATGAGATCCGTCGTTGCTCGGCGCCCTGTGTCGGGCATATCTCCCGGGAAGATTACGCAGACAGTGTGCGTCAGGCCAGCCTGTTTCTGGAAGGAAAGGGGGCTGAACTCTTGCGTGAGCTGCAGCAGCGTATGGTGGAAGCATCGGAGAAACTGGATTTTGAACAGGCGGCGGAATACCGCGATCAGATCGATCTGATGCGTCAGGTTCAGGAAAAACAGTTTGTTGATGCCGGACAGGGCGATGCGGATGTCTGGGCCATGATCGACTGGAATAATATCCTCTGCATACATCGTCTGGCCTTTCGCCAGGGGCGACTGGTCGGCAGTAAGAACTTTTACCCGCAGAATCAGACCGGCGATAACGAAGAGGATTTTCTGCTGGCGTTTATGGCGCAGTTTTATCTGTCCGATCATGCTCAGGAAGGCATCCCCAAGGATATTGTGGTGGCTATGCCGTCTGATCAGATGCAGCCGCTGCTGGAAGCTATCCGGATCAGTCTCGGGCGCAAGGTTAATCACAGTGCCGGCAGTCGCGGCAATAACCGTAAATGGCTGCATATGGCTGAGGAAAATGCCCGTACGGGGGCTCAGTCTTACCTGTCAGGGCGGCAGAATAATGAGCAGAAACTGGCTCAGGTGGCCGAATTGCTGGGGCTGCAAACTGCGCCGGCACGAATTGAGTGTTTCGATATCAGCCATTCCCAGGGGGAAGCGACTTATGCATCCTGCGTTGTCTTCGGAGCAGAAGGTCTGCTGAAAGAGCGTTACCGGCGCTTTTCTATCCGTGATGTGCAGGCCGGGGACGACTATGCCGCACTGGAACAGGCGGTGCGCCGGCACTTTACCCGCATGCAGGATGATCTGCCGGGATTGCTGTTGATTGATGGTGGTAAGGGGCAGATCAGCCGGATTCACGCCTTACTGCAGGAGATGGCTATTGATTCGGTGGCTCTGTTTGGTATCTCAAAAGGTGAGACGCGCAAATCGGGCTGGGAATTTCTGTGGGAAGCCGGTAGTACAACCCCTATAATGCCGGATGCTCATAATGAAGGCTTTCGCCTGTTGCAGTGGGTGCGTGACGAAGCCCACCGCTTTGCCATTACCGGGCACCGTAAAGCGCGGGCGAAGAGCCGTGGTCAGAGTGGCCTGGAAGCGCTGCCGGGCGTCGGGCCCAAGCGCCGGAAAGAATTATTGTTGCACTTTGGCAGCCTGAAAAATATGCGCAGTGCACCGAAAGAGGAACTGGAAAAGGTTCCTGGAATCAGTAAAAAGCTCGCCGAACAGATCTTCACACAGTTGCATGGCGAGTAACGGAGATAAGCAGTTTATGAATTTGCCCAATATTCTGACCCTGAGCCGGATCGTGATGATCCCTCTGATGGTGATCAGTTTTTACTGGCTGGGGGCGCAGGGCAAGATGGTTGCTGCTGTTTTGTTTGCACTGGCGGCCGTGACGGACTGGTTTGATGGTTATCTGGCCCGCAAGCTGAATCAGACGACTCCGCTGGGTGCTTTCCTGGACCCGGTCGCCGATAAACTGATCGTGGCGGTAGCGCTGGTGTTGCTGGTTGAAGACTTTGCCAGCATCTGGCTGACAATTCCGGCCGCCATCATCGTCGGCCGCGAGATCGTGATCTCTGCTCTGCGTGAATGGATGGCTGAACTTGGCAAGCGTGCCAATATTGCCGTCAGCTACGTTGGTAAGGTGAAAACCGCCGCACAGATGGGCTCAATTACGGTACTTATGGGGGGGGAGCATTTCCCGTGGGTGATTGATCTGGGCTTTATCGCGCTGTATTTGGCTGCTGTGCTGACGATCTGGTCAATGCTTGTATACCTTAAAGCGGCCTGGCCAGAACTGCGCGCCTGATGCCGGCCGGTCCCCGGGTTTAAGAGCTAAGTGCTTAAAATGTAAGAAAAAACACTTGACTCTCTGGCTGCTCAGTTTAGAATGCGCAGCACTTCAAGCGGGAATAGCTCAGTTGGTAGAGCACAACCTTGCCAAGGTTGGGGTCGCGAGTTCGAATCTCGTTTCCCGCTCCAAGTATTCAGCACTGCTCAGGACACTCCTGGTCAGTCGGAGTTACCGGAGGCTCAGCTCCCGACAAGGGAGTCGCTAAAGGTCCTGACTCCATATTTTCCAGTAAAGTTCAGTCTCTGGCTTTACTGCTCAGGCGCGATAGCAAAGCGGTTATGCACTGGATTGCAAATCCACGTAGGCCGGTTCGACTCCGGCTCGCGCCTCCATTTATTCGGTGACCCACATTCGCCGAAACTGAGGCAAGATGCCCCGGTGGTGAAATTGGTAGACACAAGGGATTTAAAATCCCTCGGCCTATGGCTGTGCCGGTTCGATTCCGGCCCGGGGCACCATTCAACAATCGCTCTTCCTTCGCCTTATCTTCCTGAATAACAGCGTCAGCTGCTGTATCATCGTATCTATAAAATCGTGCCCATAAGTCGTACCTATTAAAACCGTACCTATATAAATCGCACCTATAAAAAGATGATGAGAGAGTATGTTCCAATATATCGAACCCATATTCCGTCCTCCCAGCGAAGCCCGGTCTCTGATTTTACAGGTGACCAACGGCTGCTCCTGGAATAAATGTACATTCTGCGATATGTACACTCAGCCGCAGAAGAAATTCCGTGCCCGCCCGGAAGAAGAAATTATTGTTGAAATTAAGCAGGCAGCTGCCCTTGGTCCGCGTTTTGAAAAAGTCTTTCTGGCGGATGGGGATGCCATGGTGCTACCGGTACGGCGACTGGTGAATATTCTGCAGGCAATCCGTGAGCATCTGCCCTGGGTGAAGCGGGTGGGGGCCTATTGTCTGCCGCGTAACATCCGTAAAAAGTCCCTTCAGGATATGCAGGAACTGGCATCACTTGGGCTTGGAATTCTTTACGTCGGCGCCGAAAGCGGCGACGATGAGGTACTGGAATTTATCCATAAAGGCGAAACCTGGCAATCGACACTGGATGCGCTGCTCAAAATAAAACAGGCCGGTATCAAATCGTCGGTTATGATCCTTAATGGCATGGGTGGCGTAAAATACAGTGATCAGCATGCCGTGAATTCAGCGCTGCTGATGAACGAAGCTCAGCCTGAGTATCTCTCGACTCTGGTTGTCAGTTACTCGATGGGTGATGAGCGTGTGGTTGAAGGCTTTGGCGGGGATTACCAGCTTCCGGATCAGTTGCAGCTGTTTCTTGAATTAAAAAACCTGATCAGTCACCTGGAATTGACGGATACGGTATTCCGCAGTGACCACGCATCAAATTATCTGCCTCTGCGCGGCACGCTGGGGAAAGATAAGGCGCAGATGTTGTCTCAGTTGGATATGGCGCTGGAAGGTCGCATTGCATTGCGTCAGGAATGGCAGCGCGGACTCTAAGTATTTCAGGAGCGTAACATTATGTCCTTGTCAGATATTGAGCAGCAGTTAGGTCTGGACGGCCCGGTAGGCAAGCCGCCGGTTGAACAATGGAATCCGCCACTGTCCGGCGATATGGATATGCTGATCCGTAAAGATGGTGTCTGGCTGCATGAAGGTGACCCGATTAAGCGCGAAAAGCTGGTGCGTTTATTTGCCAGTATTCTGAAAAAGGAAGGGGATGATTATTTTCTGGTGACGCCGGTGGAGAAATGGCGTATCCGTGTTGAGGACCGGCCGTTACTGGTACAGCTGATTGATCATCAGGCTGAAGGTATTCAGGTGGTGACAAACGGCGGTGATGCCTTTGTGTTGGGAAAAGATCATCCGCTGCGGATGTCTGAGCTGGACGGAGTGGGCGTTCCCGAAGTGCATGTACGACATAATTTGTGGGCGCGTTTTTCCCGTAATGCGTTTTACCAGCTGTCTGCCATGGCGGAAGAAACAGAGCAGGGGGTCTGTATTAAAAGCGGCGGCGAGGTATTTGTCATTGGATAATACTGCCTGCAGTTATCATTATTAATCAGCCGTGACGCAGACTGAAAAAAAGCGGAAGAATAAATGGCGGCGCAGACAGAGCAAGAGAAAAAACGGCGCCCGAAGCCGGGTCTTAAAATAAGCCCAAATCCAGTGCAAAACAGAAAATAAAAAAGGGAGCCTGAGGCTCCCTTTTTTATTTTTACCGGATCACATGTTGGGGTAGTTCGGACCACCAGCCCCTTCTGGTGTTACCCAGGTAATATTCTGTGACGGGTCTTTAATGTCACAGGTTTTACAGTGAACACAGTTCTGTGCATTGATCTGGAAGCGTTTACCGCTGCCGTCGTCTTCTTCAACGATTTCATACACCCCGGCAGGGCAGTAGCGCTGAGCGGGCTCATCCCATTTCGGCAGGTTCACCTCCAGTGGAATGGATGGATCGGCCAGCTTCAAATGGCAGGGCTGATCTTCCGCATGGTTCACATTACCGATAAAGACAGAATCCAGTTTGGCGAAGCTGAGCACGCCGTCCGGTTTCGGATAATTGATCTTTTTGCACTCAGACGCCGGTTTCAGCATGGCATGATCCGGATGGGTGTCGTGCAGCGTGAACGGCATAGGGACGATATTCTGGTCAAGGTAGTTGAATGCACCGCCCAGGAAAGTACCGAACTTGTGCATGGCCGGGCCGAAATTACGGCTGCGGTGCAGTTCTTTCCAGGCCCAGGAGGATTCAAATGCCGTCGTGAACTCAGTCACTTCATCATTGGCACGGCCATCCTGAATGGCTTTGAACAGCTCTTCGGCGGCAATCAGGCCGCTCTTCATGGCGGTATGGGTGCCTTTGATTTTGGCGAAGTTCAGTGTGCCGGCATCACAGCCAACGACCAGACCGCCCGGGAAGGTCATCTTAGGCAGGCAGTTCAGGCCGCCTTTAGTAATGGCGCGGGCGCCATAAGATACGCGCTTGCCGCCTTCCAGGTATTGTTTGATAACCGGATGGTGCTTCATACGCTGGAATTCATCGAACGGGCTGACGTGTGGATTGCTGTAGGACAGATCCGTGATCAGACCCACGACAACCTGATTGCCTTCCGCGTGATACAGGAAGAAACCACCGGAGGAATCAGATTCGCTCAGCGGCCAGCCGGCGCCGTGCAATACCAGACCTTCTTCATGCCTGGCCGGATCGATATCCCACAATTCTTTGATGCCGATGCCGTAGTGTTGAGGATCTTTGCCCTCATCCAGCTTGTATTCGGCAATCAGCTGCTTGCCCAGATGGCCGCGGCAGCCTTCAGCAAATACCGTGTATTTGGCGCGCAGCTCCATGCCTGGCATATAGCTGTCTTTGTGTGAGCCGTCGGCAGCAACACCCATATCGCCGGTGACAATACCTTTGATGACGCCGTCTTCAACGATGTATTCGGCGGCGGTGAAACCAGGATAAATCTCAACACCCAGGTTCTCAGCCTGCTCGCCCAGCCAGCGGGAAACATTGCCCAGCGACACAATGTAGTTGCCATCGTTGTGCATGGGTTTGGGGATAGCGAAGTGAGGCGTTTTTACTGCTTTTTCATTACTTGTGAGGAAATAGACCTCATCGCCGGTCACTTTGGTGTTGAGCGGGGCGCCCATCTCCTTCCAGTCCGGGAAGAGTTCTGTCAGTGCCCGGTCTTCAATAACAGCGCCAGAGAGGATGTGTGCACCGACCTCCGAGCCTTTTTCAACCAGACAGACGGACAGCTCTGTGCCGGCTTCTTCGGCTAATTGTTTGATACGACAGGCCGTCGACAGGCCGGCAGGGCCGCCGCCTACGATGACTACGTCATATTCCATTACATCACGTTGCATATTGATCTCCTCATTTATTGTGGGAGCTGTTATCTTTAATACCGACTCACAGGGCGCCCGGCGGTGCCGGTTAAGGAAAAATTCAAACGCCCGTATGAATTTGTCTTTGCATTATACGTCCAGAGAATACATAGGCAACTTAAATTCACTTTAAAAACCGTAGCTTATACCCGCTATAAGTACCGGTGATACGGCTATGCTATTGACGCTCAACCGAAAGGCACCAATAATGTGCCCCGCTGGAAAGGGTCATCTCAACGACTGTGTCATCTTGTCGGCGTGGTAAGTTACAGCCCTTTATTCACCCACTAAGTTAAAAACGAGGAATCTATGAAGGTTCTTGTCGCTGTTAAACGCGTTATCGATTACAACGTAAAAGTTCGCGTTAAGTCAGATAATTCAGATGTAGATCTGACCAACGTAAAAATGGCTATGAACCCGTTCTGCGAAATTGCAGTGGAAGAAGCGGTTCGCCTCAAAGAAAAAGGTGTTGCGTCAGAAGTCGTCGTGGTTTCTATCGGCCCTAAAGCCTCTCAGGAACAGATCCGTACTGCCCTCGCTCTGGGTGCTGACCGCGGTATCCTGGTGGAAACCGATGAGAAGCTGGAGTCTCTGACTGTGGCTAAATTACTGAAAGGTGTGGTTGAAAAAGAAGAGCCTCAGCTGGTACTGATGGGTAAACAGACCATCGACAGCGATAACAACCAGACTGGCCAGATGCTGGGCGCACTGACCGGTATGGCACAGGGTACATTTGCCTCAGAAGTCGTCGTTGACGGGGATAACGTAAACGTAACCCGTGAAATTGATGGCGGTCTGCGTACCGTCGGTCTGAAACTGCCGGCAATCGTGACCACTGACCTGCGTCTGAATGAGCCCCGTTATGCTTCTCTGCCTAACATCATGAAAGCCAAGCGTAAGCCTCTGGACGTCACTTCTCCGGCTGACCTGGGTGTTGAAATGACATCCACTCTGTCACTGGTGAAAGTCACTCCGCCGGCAGAACGTTCCGCAGGCATCAAAGTTGCCGACGTGGCCGAGCTGGTCGATAAACTGAAAAACGATGCCAAAGTGCTTTAAGAGAGGTTAGTGTCATGTCTATTTTAGTAATCGCAGAGCACGATAATGCAACTCTGAAAGGCGCAACGCTGAACACCATTACGGCCGCTACTCAGATTGGTGGTGATGTGGAAGTCCTGGTCGCAGGCAGTGGTTGTGCCGCGGTGGCTGACGAAGCAGCCAAAGTGGCTGGCGTCAGTAAAGTTCTGCTGGCAGATAATGCCGCTTACGAGCACCAGCTGGCAGAAAACATGGGTGAACTGGTTGCTGAGCTGGGTAAAGGCTACAGCCACATCCTGGCAGCAGCTACTACAACCGGTAAAGATTTCCTGCCCCGCGCAGCCGCTTTGCTGGACGTGAATATGCTGTCCGAAATCATCAAGGTTGAAGACGCTGAAACCTTCTCCCGTCCGATTTACGCAGGTAACGCCATTGCGACTGTGAAATCATCTGACAGCATTAAAGTACTGACTGTACGTGGTACTGCATTTGATGCCGCTGCGGCTGAAGGTGGTTCTGCTGCAGTTGAAGCTGTTGATGTGGTTAAGGAATCCAGCGTTTCTTCTTTCGTCAGCGAAGAGCTGGCCAAGTCTGACCGTCCTGATCTGACAGCCGCCAAGATTGTTATCTCCGGTGGTCGTGGCATGCAGAACGGCGACAACTTCGAAATGCTGTATAAGGTCGCTGACAAACTGGGCGCGGCTGTGGGTGCATCCCGTGCTGCCGTTGATGCCGGCTTTGTGCCTAACGATATGCAGGTCGGTCAGACCGGTAAAATCGTTGCGCCGGAACTGTACATGGCGATTGGTATTTCAGGCGCCATTCAGCATCTGGCAGGTATGAAGGACTCTAAAGTCATTGTTGCTATCAACAAAGACGAAGAAGCGCCTATCTTCCAGGTTGCCGATTACGGACTGGTTGCTGACCTCTTCGATGCGGTCCCAGAACTGGAAAATGCTCTGTAATATCAGTAGCTTAGAAAAACCCGGCTTCGGCCGGGTTTTTTTATGTCATGCAGTTGTCATTTTTTCGTAATAAGGTAACGTACCTCTCGGTTCACCATTACGAAAAGGGTTGATTCATTGAATATTACAGTTGTGGGGACAGGTTACGTAGGACTCGTAACCGGCGCCTGTTTTGCAGAAATGGGCAATGTGGTTACCTGCGTGGATGTAGACAGCAGCAAAATTGCTGCGCTGCGGGAAGGAAATATCCCGATTTATGAGCCCGGCCTGGAGGCCATTGTCAGCGAAAACAGCAAGGCAGGGCGGCTCAGATTCACAACCTCGCTGGCAGAAGCCATGCAGGAATCCTCTCTTTATTTTATCGCTGTCGGTACTCCGCCGGGGGAAGACGGCTCTGCCGATCTGTCCCATGTTTTGTCGGTGGCAGAAGAAATTGGCCGTCACCTCAGTGAAGGGCCGGCGGTCATTGTTAATAAATCCACCGTGCCGGTAGGCACCGCCTCGGATGTAACACGGGTTATTCAGGCCGAACTGGATAAACGTGGCGTCAGTTGCACTTTTGATGTGGTTTCCAATCCGGAATTTCTTAAAGAAGGCGCCGCCATCGAAGACTTTATGCGCCCCGACCGGATTGTGGTGGGCGTTGAGTCCGAGCATGCACGGCATGTGATGTCAGAGCTGTATCAGACATTCTCCCGTAATCACGACAAGCTCATGTTTATGGGCGTGCGCGACGCCGAACTGACCAAATACGCGGCCAATGCCATGCTGGCCACCAAAATTTCCTTCATGAACGAAGTTGCCAACCTGGCTGAGCGCATGGGCGTGGATATTGAGAATGTGCGTAAAGGTATCGGTTCTGACCGCCGTATCGGCTACTCCTTTATTTACCCGGGCTGTGGTTATGGCGGCTCCTGCTTCCCGAAAGACGTCAAAGCCCTGATGCGCATGGGCGAACAGTATGAATTTGATACCCGGGTACTGCGTGCCGTTGAAGACCGCAACGAAAGCCAGAAACAGCGCCTGTTTGATAAGCTCTGTCAGCGCTTTGGTGACGATATGAGCGGCCGCACCATTGGTGTCTGGGGACTGGCATTCAAACCCGGCACCGACGATATGCGCGAAGCCAGCTCTGTGCCGCTGATTAATGCTCTGGTGGCTGCCGGTGCCAGTGTGCGGGCTTATGATCCGGTGGCCATGGATGAGGCACGAAAGCATTTTCCTGCGGATCTTTTCACAGACGGACGTATCACACTCTGTGATCATCAGTACGATGCACTGGCAGACGCCGATGCCATGGTTCTGGTGACTGAATGGAAGCCATTCCGCCAGCCTGATTTTAACGCTATCCAGAAGCTGTTAAAGCAACCTGTGATTATTGATGGACGCAACCAGTACGATCCGCGGGCACTGAAAGCTCAGGGGTTTGATTACTCAGGTATCGGCCGCGATTTAGGATAAAGCATGACCTCTGTGACAGACCTGCCAGAAACCGATATCGACCTTGTAGCCGGGGGCGAGCAGCCCCTGCAGACTTCCAGTCTTGCAACCCGTTTGCCTTTTGGTTTTGCCAAGCGCTTCGGGGTATTGGTGGAAGGCAAAGACGATCAGATTACGGTTTATCACAAGGATGGCCTGCAGGCGCAGGTCGTGCTCGAGATTCAGCGCTATCTGGCCCGGCCGTTCCGGTTTGAAGCCGTCAGTGCCGAAGAATTCGAACGCCGTCTGGGGCTGGCATATCAGAGCGACTCGTCTGAAACCATGGAGATGGTGGAAGGCCTGGGTGATGATATGGATCTTGCCAGTCTGGCTGATTCGGTACCGGAAACCGAGGATCTGCTGGAGCAGGAAGGCGACGCCCCGATCATCCGTCTGATCAATGCGTTGCTGACCGAAGCGGTTAAAGAAAACGCCTCCGATATTCACGTTGAAACCTATGAAAAACGCCTCGTGGTGCGCTTCCGTGTGGACGGTGTGCTGCGCGAAGTCGTGCAGCCAAAACGGGCTTTATCGGCACTGCTGATTTCCCGGATTAAGGTCATGGCCAAGCTCGATATCGCCGAAAAGCGGGTGCCGCAGGATGGCCGTATTGCGCTGCGCATCGGTGGCCGGGAAGTGGATGTGCGGGTGTCCACCATGCCCTCCAGCTTTGGGGAACGGGTGGTAATGCGTCTGCTGGATAAGCAGGCCGGACGTCTGAGTCTGTCTCAACTGGGGATGGCGGAGCGTGATCTCAGGACCATGCGCAACATCATAAGCAAACCCCACGGCATTATTCTGGTGACAGGGCCGACCGGCTCGGGTAAAACCACCACGCTGTATGGCGCTCTGAGCGACCTGAACGACACCAGCCGTAACATCCTCACCGTTGAAGACCCGATTGAATACAGTCTGCCCGGCATCGGCCAGACCCAGGTAAACACCAAGGTCGACATGACCTTCGCCAAGGGATTGCGCGCCATTCTGCGTCAGGACCCGGATGTGGTGATGATCGGTGAGATCCGTGACCTGGAAACCGTCGAAATTGCCATTCAGGCATCGTTAACCGGTCACCTTGTGTTATCCACTCTGCATACCAATACCGCCATCGGCGCCGTGACGCGGTTGCAGGACATGGGCGTTGAACCCTTCCTGTTGTCGTCCAGCCTTATCGGCGTGATTGCCCAGCGTCTCGTTCGGGTACTGTGTAACGATTGCAAAGAAGAAGTCCGGGCGGATGAATCTGAGTGCGAAGTACTGGGCGCTGACCCGGCTGCGCCACCGCTGATCTACCACGCCCGTGGCTGCGAGAAGTGCAACCAGTTAGGTTACCGCGGCCGCCAGGGGATTTACGAAATTATCGAAATTGATGAAAAATTCAAAACACTGATCCATGACCGCTCCGGTGAGCATGAAATGGAACAGCATGCCCGCACACTGGGCCCGAGTATTCATCAGGACGGAATACGGAAAGTGCTGGGAGGCAGCACCACCGTGGAAGAGTTACTGCGCGTAGCCAAAGGCTGACAGGTGTAATTTATGGGTGCTTTTGTCTATCAGGCGGTGGACCAGAAAGGAAAACAGCAGAAAGGGGTGCTGGAAGCGGACAGTGCGCGTCAGGTACGCCAGCAGCTGCGTGAAAAAGGCTGGATGCCGCTATCGGTTGAGCAGACCAGTCAGAAAGAAAAGTCCGCTGGCGGATTATCGCTGTTTAACCGCTCACCGAAATTATCCGTTCAGGAGCTGGCTCTGATTACCCGTCAACTGGCCACTCTGATTGCGGCCGGTCTGCCCATTGATGAATCACTGCGGGCACTGTCAGAACAGACTGGCAAACAACGCATCAAGGCGATGATTCTTGCCATCCGTGCCAAAGTGCTGGAAGGCTACACGCTGGCCAAAGCGCTGGCAGAGTATCCCCGCGCCTTTCCTCATTTGTATCGGTCGACGGTAGCCGCGGGCGAGCACGCCGGGCATCTCGATGGCGTACTTAACCGGCTGGCGGATTACTCTGAACGCCAGCAGGAGTCGAATCAGAAGATCAAACTGGCGGCCATGTATCCGATTATCCTGACCTTTGTGGCACTGGGTATCGTGATCTACCTGTTGACCAATGTAGTGCCGGATATTGTCGATGTGTTCGTCAAAAACGGGCAGGAATTACCCGGACTGACCCAGTTTATGCTGGATATGAGCCATTTTATTACCGCCTGGGGCTTGTGGATTGGCGGTGCCGCAGTGGCGGCTGTGATTGTCTTTAACCGGGCGCTGAGCAATGACGCATTCCGCCGCCGTTACCATGAATTTTTACTGCGCGTTCCGGGGCTGAATGGCTTTATTAAAGAAGCCAATACCGCCCGCTTTGGCAGCACACTCGCCATCCTGACCACCAGTGGCGTGCCTCTGGTCGATGCCATGCGCATTTCCAGTCAGGTGGTGGCCAGTATTCCCATTAAACACGCACTGGGTGATGCGACCGTTAAGGTGAGTGAAGGGGGCAGTCTGAATAAAGCGCTGCAGGAAACCGGATATTTTTCCCCCATTATGATTCATATGATCGCCAGTGGTGAAAACAGCGGTGAGCTCGACAGTATGCTGGCGCGCACCGCGGCGCAGCAGGAATCCGCACTGGAGAGTACGGTATCTGCATTGGTGAAAATATTCGAGCCCGTCATGCTGCTCGCCATGGGCGGCATTGTGGCGTTGATTGTTGTGGCAATTATGTTGCCGATTCTTGAATTGCAAAAAATGGTTCAGTAGGAGAACAGAATGAAATCAATGCGTAAAGCAACCCGGCAGCAGGGCTTTACCCTGCTTGAAGTGATGGTTGTGCTGGCCATTATCGGCGGCATTATGGCCCTGGTGGCAACTAACCTGATGGGCTCAGCCGGTGATGCACGGGTAAAAACCACCATCAGTCAGATTAAACTGATTGAAGGCGCGCTGGATATGTATAAGTTGAATAACTTTACCTATCCGACCACAGAGCAGGGGCTGGAAGCGCTGGTTAAAAAACCAACCAGTGCGCCTGAGCCGAAAAACTATCAGACCGGCGGTTACCTCAAAGGCAACAACGTACCGACGGATGCCTGGGGCCGCGAGTTTCTTTATTTTATGGATAAAGGCCAGTATGAGATCGTCTCATTAGGCGCTGATGGACAGGAAGGTGGCGAAGGCGAAAACGCTGATATCAGTTCACTGGATCAGTAATGCGTCACAGCCGGGCATTTACGCTGCTGGAAGTGATGGTGGTACTCGCCATCATTGGTGGTCTTATGGCGATGGTAACCATGACCAGCAGCGACCGTCATGCACAGGATGAAACAGAGCAGTTTGCCCGGCGCCTGACTGCTGTTTTTTCCGCCTGCCGGCAGGAATCGGTGTTTCAGAATCTCGATCTCGGCCTGGCCATGGACAGTCACTCGCTGCTGTTGCTTACTTTTCAGGATATTAATTCGCAGGAATTCACCGCCAATAAAAGCCGGGAAGAACTGGATGCACTGGCTAAAAATCCCTGGCAGCCATATTCAGGGCCGTTAAATGCTGAAATCGAGGCGCCGGAATATGTGTATATGGCGCTGGAAGTTGAAGGCGAGCCAGTGGATTTTTCAGAGTTACTGGAAGGTGATGAAGGACCGCTGCCCGCCTTGTTGTTTCTTTCCTCAGATGAATACACACCGTTCCGGTTAATTCTCACTCATGATCAGGATGAGAATTTTGAAATCGTGCTTAAAGGTGATGGCTTTAACCCGCCGTTAATGTCGCTGGAGCGTTTCGATGATTAATCTACGCCGGGCGGCCGGGTTTACCCTGATTGAAGTCATGATTGCCGTCACCGTATTTGTTGCCGTGGCGACCACCATCTCTCAGACCACCAGCCAGAGCGTCAGCACTCAGCTGGCACTGGAAAACACCACGCTGGCATCATTTGTTGCCGAAAACCGCCTGGTGGACATCCGCCTGGCCGGCTTGCCGGATGAAGGTGAAAACACAGATCAGGCCGAGCTTGCCGGGCGCGACTGGCGTGTTCATACAAAGGTTGAAAAAACCAGTTTCCCGGACACCGTGCGGGTAACCGTATCAGTCGGCGATATTGACGACAAAGAAAACTATAACTATTCCCTGACCACTATTATGGGGAAACAGTAATGGCCCGGGGTTTTACGCTGCTGGAAGTATTGCTGGCCGTCGCCATTACCGCTTTGATTGGTGTCGGCGCAGCACAGCTCCTTAATTCCATTATTAATGCCAAGCAGGGCGTGGATATCCGCTCCGAAAAGCTGGCCTCATTGCAGCGTTTTAATATGGCGGTATCGCGCGATATTGAACAGATTATTAATCGTCCCATCCGTGATATTTATGGTGACGAACAGCCTGCAATAAGAATTAACGACGGTGATTATCCGGTCGAATTTACCCGCGCAGGCTGGCGTAATTCGCCGGTGACGGACGATCCGCGGTCCGAACTGCAGCGCGTAGCTTACCGGCTCGAACCAATCGACAGCGAGGCCTGTGAAGTCGCTTATGTGCGCCTTCAGAGTTGGGGCGTTATCGAGCCGCAGGGCGAGTGTCTGGTGCGCTATTTCTGGCCGGTACTGGATCAGGCCAGCGACTCACAACCCCAGTCGCAAGTGGTACTTGAGCAGATTGATATGCTCGAAGTGGAAATGCTGGTACGCGAAGAAAACAGTAACGCGCAGGGCGATTACGAAGAAACCGGGCGCCACTGGTACACCGACTGGCCGGCGCTGAATGCGGCTTCCGGCGCCACGGAAATCCCCATCGTTATGCGCTGGCGCATTGAACTGCCGGAACTGGGCAGTATAGAGCGGCAGTGGTTTATTCCCTGGGGAGAGTTCTGATGCGCATCAGGGCAGGGCATAGTTATCAGCGTCAGAGCGGACTGGCTCTGATTACCGTATTGCTGATTTTTGCCATCGTCTCTGTACTGGCGGTTGCCATGATCGATCGCCAGTCTTCCGATATTCAGCGCAGCGGCACAATGCTGGCTCTGCAGCAGGCACGGGCTTACGTATTGGGGGCTGAATCAGCTGTTAAAACCGGCCTGTACCTGGACTGGGATAATAATCCGGATATTGATCATGCCAATGAAGAGTGGCGTCAGGAACGCAGCTTCCCGCTGTCGCCCGGCACCGCTTATATTGAGATCCGCGATGCCCAGGGGCGTTTTAATCTTAACAGCCTGAGTAAAGGCGCCGCGAACCGGGATGTACAGAAAACGCGTTTCAGTAAGCTGCTCAATGAATTAGGGCTGGATGTCATGCTGGCTGACCTGGTGGTGCGCTGGATGGACGAAGAAAGCCAGGAGGATGATCGCTATCAGTCCATGATGCCGCCATACCGGGCGGCTTACCGTGGCTGTTCTCATACCTCTGAAATGATGCTGATTGAAGGCTTTGATCTGGCGACTTACCGGGCGCTGGAAGGCTATATCGCCTGTCTTCCGGTTACTGCTCAGCTGAATGTTAACACCGCCAGCGCGGCGGTACTGGCAGCGCTGGATGATGGGTTGTCACTGTCAACGGCGGATGCCATTGTCGCCGCCCGCGGCGATGAAGGCTTTGCGGATCTTGATGCCTTCTGGTCTCTGAGTGAAATCGAACAATATACGAAAAATCAGCGTAACAATGACGATGATAAAGATTCTCCATCGTCGGCAAGCTGGGATAAAACTGACTTCAGTGTAAAATCCGAATACTTTGAGAGTTTTATCCGGGTTGATCTGGGCGACAGGATTGCAACCGCTGAAGTGCTGATTAACCGTAATAACGGTGATGGCAGTATGACAACCCTGTACCGTGATTACAGCCGGCGCGAAGCCCGGCATGAAACTGAAATAGCCAGCAGTAATACTGTGACGCAATAATTTGAACCGCTGACATTTAACGGAAATCGACATCATGGAAACCGTGAATATTCAATGGCAATCCCTGAGCGGGCAATGGATGGTCTCTGACCTCAGTGCCGCTGAGTGGCAGCCATTGGCTGTCTGGGCTGACGATCAGCCTGATCTGACGCAGGTGCGGATGGTCTTATCGCCGGTCAACTACGCCACGCACTGGCTCAGTATGCCCGGGGTTTCCGGTCGTCAGATCGCTAAAGCCCTGCCGTTTGCGCTGGAAGAATCCCTGATTGAAGATATTGCCCACTATCTGATTGTGCATGCCGGTCAGTCGGGAAAAAAAGTACGCGCCTATGTAATCAACAGCGATCTTATTGCCCGTCTGCTGGAAGAATGCGAACTGCACAATCTGGTGCTGCGAGAGCTGATCCCTCAGACACAGCTTATGGCGCCGGGGAATCAGATACTGCACAGCCGCCAGAACGGTGAAGCTGGCTGGTTACTCAATCTGCCGGGCATGTTCGAGGGCTGGGTGCCGGAAGCCGGGATGCCGGCCATTCTGGATGCGCTGTTTGAGTCGGAAGAGGAAGAGCGCCTGCTGGAATCCCTGACCGTGGTGGCGCCTCAGCTGGATCAGGCCAATTTACTGAAGACCACACTGGAGACCAGCTATCCGGGAGTGATCGGTGAAATTAATACCCATCCGGGTACTGGCCAGCAGGATGCTGATGAGGCCCTTGCCGGTAAACCGGTCAGCTTTCTCACCGGCCAGTTTCAGGTAAAAGAAGCGGAAGAAAACCGTCCGGCGGTCTGGTGGCGTCCTTTGGCAGCCATGGCAGCCGTATGGCTGGTTGCGGTCACTCTGTGGCTGGTAATTGATCAGCAGACAACACGCTCGCAGGCCGATCAGGTGCGTACAGAAACCGTCAATCTGTATAAAAAACTGTTTCCCGGCGAACGCATCCGTCTGCTGGAACGTCAGATCCGGGAAAAGATTTCCGGCGATACTCCTGACACCGGGGCAGGGTTCCTGGGCTCGACCAACATGCTGGCGCGCGTCTACGCCAGTCAGAACCTGCAGGATGCGGTGGAAATGACCTCGGTACGCTACAGCGACCGCCTGGGTGAACTGGTTGTTGAAGTGCGGGCCAAAAGCCTGAATGAGCTGCAGACTCTGCGCCAGGCGCTGGAAAATCAGGGGTTAACGGCCGAAGTGGCGTCGGCGACCAATGATAAAGACGGTGTTAAAGGACGTATCCGCATCGGAGGTGCCGCATGATGAACCGTATTCAGGCAATAAAGCTGCAGTTGTCAGAGCAGCTCAAAGCAACACCGGCCTGGCAGGCGGGCTCACAGTGGTATCAGGCATTGCCGGCCCGGGACCGCCTGGTCGTGAAAGCGGTCAGTGCACTCCTGGTTGTGGCGCTGGTCTTTGTCATTGTTTACGCCCCTTTGCTGAAAGCCCGTAAAAATGCCGAAGCCGCATTGCAGAAGAATCTTGGGGTGTATAACCAGCTGGCCGGGAATGCACATAAATTCGGTTCGGTATCGTCACCGGCGGCCTCCGGTTCGCTCTTGTCTCTGGTCACCCGGCAGGCCAGAGCTTCGGGTCTGTCTCTCAGCCGTTATGAGCAGGATGGCCAGAGTCTGCGGGTCTGGCTGGAGGATGTTTCTTTTGATGATGCCATCACCATGCTGGAATCCCTGCAGGCCAACGCCGGTGTGATCGCCAGTCAGATTAATATCGATAAAGCGGACCGCCCGGGCGTGGTCGATATCCGCGCAACCCTGGGTCAGTGATCCCGCGACATGCGCCACCGGCAGTGACTGCCGCAACTTAAAGAGATCTGGAGAATAGTTATGGCTGCCTTTGATTTTGAACTGCTGGTAATCGGTGCGGGTTCCGGTGGTGTGCGCGCCAGCCGGATGGCGGCGGCACGCGGTGTTAAGACCGCGGTAGTGGAAAACCGTTATCTGGGCGGAACCTGCGTCAATGTTGGCTGTGTACCGAAGAAGCTGTTTGTGTATGCCTCGGAGTACAGTGAAAAATTCGAGGAGGCGGCCGGGTTCGGTGTTCATGGCCAGCTGAATGCCTTCGAGTGGCCCGAGCTTCGCGATAACAAAAGTAATGAAATCAAACGCTTGAATGGTATTTATAATAATCTGCTTGAAAATTCAGGCGTGGCGCTGCTGCATGGCAGCGCCACGCTGGTTGATGCGCATACTGTCCGGGTGGGTGATACCGAGTACCGCGCTGAGAAGATTCTGATCGCGACCGGTGGCTGGCCAAGCAAACCGGATATTCCCGGGGCAGAGCATGGCATAACCTCCAATGAAGTTTTCTACCTGGAAGAGTTTCCACAACGTGCAGTGGTCATTGGTGGCGGCTATATTGCGGTTGAATTCGCCGGTATTTTCAATGGTCTGGGGGCTGATACCCACCTGTTATACCGCGGAGAGCAGATTCTGCGTGGCTTTGATGGTGATGTACGGGATTTCGCCGCGGAACAGATCATCAACAAAGGTGTGTCCATTCATACTCATACCGATGTCAAACGTATCGATAAGCTGGAAGATGGCACACTGCGCTGTCAGCTCACCAACGGCGATATGATGGACGCGGATTGCGTCCTGTTTGCCACCGGCCGCACCCCGATGACAGACGGACTCAATCTGGACACTGTCGGCGTGGAAACGCGCAGTGACGGTACCATTTCCGTTGATCACTTTTTCCGCACCTCAGTGCCCAGCATTTATGCTCTGGGGGATGTCATAGGAACACCGCAGCTGACGCCAGTCGCTCTGGCACAGGCCATGAAGCTGGTTGCACACTGGTACGCCGGAGACCAGGAGCCGATGAGTTATGACAACATTCCGACCGCCGTTTTCTGTCAGCCCAATATCGCTACCGTCGGCCTGACCGAAGAAGAAGCGGTTGAGCGTTATGGCGATGATCTCACGGTATTTGAATCCAGTTTCCGGCCTATGAAACACACCATCAGCGGCATGCCGGAGCGCTCCCTGATGAAGCTTATCGTTCAGACCAGTACCGATCTGGTGGTCGGGGCGCACATGGTCGGTGAGGATGCCGGTGAAATCATGCAGGGGCTGGCGGTCGCGGTGAAAGCCGGAGCAACCAAGGCGGTGTTTGACAGCACCATTGGTATTCATCCGACAGCGGCAGAGGAATTCGTCACCATGCGCTCGCCGCGCAGCTGAAGATGCGTCTGAGATGCGCCGCTACCTCAGGCGCATCTCAGATAAGAAAAAGCCGGCCATAGGCCCACTACTGTTCCACAGTTTGATAGTTTTCTGCTTTCTAGTAACGACTTTTAAATCCGCAGTGACTGATGCCTCCCAGGGGAACTTATCCGATACGTCGGACCGCCCTGGCCG